>Ga0209577_10000067_pt1 | contig 93532 bp, 70 predicted proteins | sample GraSoiAngelo_109_FD_185874 | JGI IMG/M metagenome (GOLD analysis project Ga0209577, IMG submission 185874) | Grasslands soil microbial communities from the Angelo Coastal Reserve, California, USA - 14_0903_12_20cm (SPAdes) (version 2) | ecosystem: Environmental > Terrestrial > Soil > Grasslands... | reverse complement strand
ATTGCGATAATGGTTCACGCCAAAGCGGGTTTCCGTTAGAAACCTCGGCGAAAAAATGTGGACGTAGTCAGCCGCCGTATTCCAGACGCGCTGCCTTCCGGTGCCTGAAAAATCGCTATTCGAGGCCCCCCCTACGACGCCGTAGATCGGCGTTTGAAGAAGATTTTGATTTTGGAAACTGAAGCGCCCAGAGATGCGGTTGTTCTGGCTGGCGTTATGATCAATTTTTGCGTCGAACGAGCTTGTGTCCTTGATGAATTTCGTCGTTCCCTGGAAGTTGGGGCTTAAGGTTAGCGCCCCCGGTATGTTGGGAAGGGGCACCTTAGCCAGGATGGCCGTCGCAATTGGGCTGATTCGGGAGGGATCAATCACATTTGGGGTGCCGTTAAAGGAGAACTGAGCCCGGCAAGTGCCGTCCGTCTTGGGAGTACCGCCGGGGGGGCAAGTCGTGCTGGCAGCGTAGCTGTTGGGATCATAAATGGGGACGTTTGTTCCGCTGAAGTCGCCGTTGCGAAAGGGTTGCGGTGGCACGGTGCCCTGGAAGAACTGACCGCGATGGTCATTGATGCGTAGGAAATCGCCGAAGAAAAAGGTCTTATTCCTTACGATGGGTCCGCCGATGTTTGCGCCGTAGTAGTTGTAAACAGTTGGCGTTTTTGGTGCGATTGCTGTGTTTTGGAAGAACGGCAATGCCGCCAGGGCGCTGATGCGGTTGATCTCGTACGCGGCGCCATGAAACGCATTCGTGCCCGACTTCAGGATCACGTTCGTTACTGAGCCACCGGCCCGCCCCAATTCCGCATCGTAACTGCTGGTGGTGACGTCCACGGTCTCAATTGCTTCGATAGGCGGGATATACACTTGCAGAAGTCCCGTGCGTTCATTGTCGTCGACTCCCTCGATCAGCAGATTATTCGCCAGCCGGGATTGCCCGTTAACTTCCGTTGAGAGACTGTCCTGGGCGTTGAAGAACGTCGAATGGTCCCGGTGCGCCCGCGTGGTCCCCGGCACCAAATTGAGCAGGCCTTGGAAGTTGCGGTTTAGCGTTAGAGGGAGGTCTTCCGCCTGTCTCTCTTCCATTTTTCCTCCCGTGTCGGAGCGGTCCGTTTGCAGAACCGGAAGTTCAGCAGTCACGATGACGGTTTCTTGATTAGCGCCGGGTTCAAGAGTCACGTTAACGCGAACATCGCTGTTCACCAAAACATGGACTCCGGAGCGGACGGATTTTTTGAAACCTTCGCGCTCAACCGCGACTTCGTACTGCCCCGGCGGAAGATCGGGGAATTCATAATTTCCGCTATCGTTTGTGGTTGTTGCGCGGCTGACGCCGGTTTTCATTTCCGTGGTAACGACTTTCGCGCCCGCAACAACGCCTCCGCTGCTGTCCGCTACGCTGCCCAGAAGCGTAGCACTAACCGCCTGAGCCATTACCGGGCCAGAAGAAAGCACGAGGATTGCCCCGAGCAGCATGGCCATGGTCAACCGCCCCAGTTTGCCCAAGCCGCATCCAGTAGGCGATGCTAACTCTTGATTCTCCGTCCGAGGCTTACTCGGAGTCTTCATCCCCAAGGAATACGTGCCAAGAAGTTTGCTCATGGTCCTCCACCCCCACGCACTTTGAAAACTCGCATCTCCGACACCCAGAAAACGCAGCAAATGTTGGAACTGGTTCCACAAATTAACCGCGCGCAACGTTTTCTGTCAAGTCGGAAGTTTAAGAATTGAATCTCTTCCATTCCATCGGTCTTTTTGTGCACATTCCGAAGGCATGGTTGGAATGCGACCAGAAATGGGAGCCATCCCCCGCCTTTTGGCCTGCCCTTGCTCCCTGGAAGGCAGGCTTGTGCATCGAACTGTGGCAGCGGGTGTGTCTCCCGCAAAATCGGACGTGCCTGAAGCCGTCGAGGTGGCGCCGAAGTAGGTGGTCTTATTACGCTATCATGCGCATTCCACAATATTTAGGCAAACTGGCCCCCGGCTGCATTAACCCTAGGATGGGGGTTGTCGGACCGAGAAACCTTAGCTAGTTAACGCGTTGGTGTATCGAACCTATTTGTTGCGAATGAGCCAGGAAACGTTCTCTCCGTGACGCTTCGTTGAGCTAAACGCCAAAAGGCGTGTTAGACTGGCGAACAGACCGAGAGTTACGGGGTTCCCTGAAAACCGAGGAAAGATGCGAAAGCCGAGAGAAGCGCGATCCCGCGTGGAAGTAGTTCCAAAGCAGAAGACCATTCGCGATGTAGCGCGCTCCGCAGGGGTAGGGATAGGAACAATTTCGCGCGTGCTGAATTCCAGCTCTCAAGTGAGCCGGGAAACGCGTGCACGAGTACTTGAGGCCATCCGGCGTCTGGGATTCCGCCCCAATGCGCAGGCCCGCCGGATTCTCAAGCGACGCGCAGAAATGGTCTGCTTTCTCCTGAGCAACCGCGATTTTCTCCATCCCTTTCATGCTCGCATCCTGCAAGGCGTCGAGTCTTATGCCAGCAGCCTAAAACAGCACGTGCTGTTCGCCGCACTGCATTATTCTCCGAGAACGCCTGCCGATAGGATCGACCTGCCCCCCGTTCTTCAGGAGCATGGCTTGATTGACGGACTCATTCTGGCGGGGACGATTTATCCGAATTTGCTCCGCCGGATCGAATCCATCCATATGCCCTTCGTGGCCTTCAGTAACAATGTGGTTGGAATGGGCGACGAGCAGCAATTCGATCAAGTAGGCTTCGACGACTTCAATGGGGCGCTCCATGCCACGCGTTATCTGATCGGCAAGGGTCACCGCCAGATTGTTTTCGCCGGGGATATCTCCTACCCATGGCTTCGTCGCCGATTCGAAGGCTACCGACAAGGATTGCGCGAAAGCAAACTAAAACCCGTCTTGATCACGGCGCGAAATCCCCAGAGCTTCGTCGATTTCGGTCAAATGAGCATGGGGCGAATCCTCTCCCGACAGCCGCGACCCACTGCTGCCGTGGCTGGCAACGACGAAATCGCCTACGGGCTTTGGCGATCGCTGCAGCGGCACGCAATGAAAGTGCCGGAGGAAATCAGCCTGGTAGGTTTCGACGACCGTGAAGAGGCCGTTCTGATGGACCCGCCGCTTTCGACCGTCCGCGTCCACAAAGAAGAGATCGGCGAAACCTGTATGAAGATGCTTCTCGAGCGGCTACATCATCCGCGAATGACTTTCAGCCAGCGAATCCTTCCCACGGAATTCGTGATCCGCGGGACCGTCCGCCACCTGTGAGAATGACGCACGGGCTCACGAATCCTAAAATCTTTCTTACTTCATCTCAGCGCGGCGGTGCAGCCCTCATCTCTGCCAAGTGGTAATGCCAGTGAATGGAGGAACCGCAATGCGGAGAAACCAATCACCATGAGAGCATGGCATCACAAAATTCGGATGGTTGCACGGCCATTCAAAGCTCGTTAAATAAGAAGCGTAAAGCGGGTAACTTCCTTTGCGACCCGGGGTTTTCGGGCCACTCTCACTCCCCCCCAAAATGATATCCTAGGCCATCCAGCCTGAAGCAACCAGCCATCTCACGCTCTTTAAGACGGACATGCAAACCTTGCTCAGAACCTATGTACGCAGAGGGCTCCACTTCGGGGTTTGATTCACGGTTTTTGCGCTTTTGGCGATTAGCTTGCCTGCGCAGGAACGCCCAGAGCGCGTAACGGCAGAAATTGGCGACACCGAGCGCACAACAATTCAGGGCTCGCAACCGCCGATGGCAAGGCCAGAAAACGACGCGGGGCGAATGGCTGTGGGAACGCAGCTGGAGGGCAACAGCATTGTCCTGAGCCGCACCGCCGCCCAGGAAGCGGACTTACAAGCACTGATCGCCGCGCAGCAGGACCCGACTTCGCCGTCCTACCACAAGTGGCTCACCCCGGAAGAATTCGCGGCACGCTTTGGCGTGGCCGATGCCGTTATCGCAAAAATGCAATCCTGGTTGGAGAAACACGGCTTTACCGTGGACAGCATCTCGCGCAGCAAGAACCGCATCATCTTCTCCGGCACGGTCGAGCAGGTGGAAGCAGCCTTCGGCACCGAGTTGCACTACTACAAAGTGGATGGCGAGGCGCATTTTGCGCCCTCGCGAGATATCAGTGTGCCGGTGGCAGTTTCTTCGCTGGTGCAGACGGTCACGAATCTTTCGAGACCGCCGGTTCTCATACGATTGCGGCAACCTACTCGGGAGATTCCGTCTATGCATCTTCGAGCGGCTCGCTGACAGTGACGGTCGCTGCAAACAAAGCCTTCAAGCTTGCTGCCACCAGCGTGATGGTGTCCGCAGGCAATTCGGGCACCTCCACGGTTACCATCACACCGCAGAACGGTTACACCGGTACCGTCGCGTGGACTGTCTCCAGCAGTCCTTCTCTCTCGAATGGCTGCTTCGTGCTGCCGAATACAGCCGTCTCTGGAACCAGCGCGGTTCGAGCGACCTTGACCTTGCATACGATCGCCTCGGCGTGCACCAATTCCGCAGTAGCCGTGGCAAGCAGCAGCAGGCGCGACATCCTCCTTGGGGCCGCGCCGAGCGCTTCCAGGGCCGACCTGCAGCTGTTTTCCCCTCTTCATGCAACACAAGCGAGCATGGCGATCGCGGGACTGCTCTTTGTCGGGCTGCTGGGTCGTCGTTCCCGCAGGCTTGCTACGCTTGCGGGAATTTGTACTTTGGCCGTGGTGGGCTTAGCGGCATCGGGTTGCGCGGGCGTCTCGTCCGCGGCGCCGCCGAGTAGCACAAGCGCTGCGAAGGGAACCTATACCATAACCATTGTTGGCGCATAACGGCATCGACTACCATGACGCTGACGATCAACTAACGCCGCGAGCTCGGGCATAAATTTGGAATCCAGCTTGGGCCTTGCTGACATCGTCCTGGACCACACCGTTACCATCGATACCCGCCGTCAACAATCTTCAACCTGGCGTCACTGAATTCGTCATCCACCTGGCCCTCGCCGATGACGAAATGAAAGCCGCTACGCGCGAGCGGAGACACTTGGGGCGCCGCCTCGCGCCAGCGCGATTTCGATTTTCTTCACCAGCCCTGGATTCCGCCAGTTACTCCGGGAACAAAATACGTAGCTCGTCGCCTGGCGGGAATTGGCCCGCGCCGCCGAGCGGTGAGTTTTACCGGCCGGTCGCCACATCTTTCTTCCACACGCCATTCCGCGCTATTTTCTTTATGGAAGCTGTCGCTCCAATGGAGTGCATGCATGCTGGCTGAACCGGTTCCACAAAAAAGATCTGCCTTCAAGAATCCTTTTCTCTATTCCTGGGCCGCACTCGCCGTCGGCACGCTCGTCGTGGGCTGGATGCTTTTCTCCCGCTGGTACGAAAACCGTGACATTGAGAAGCGCAACCAAAAACAGAGAACCCAGAAACAACAGGAGCAAGATCGTATCGCCCTGGAGCAATTTGGTGGAAAGGAGCTCACCATCCAGAATTTCTACGCCTCTCCAGGGGCGATTCACAGCGGCGAAACCGTTCAGTTGTGCTACGGAGTGGCCAATGCCAAGACCGTCAAGCTCGAACCGCAGTCCAATCCAGTCTGGCCCTCATACTCTCGCTGTGTTGAAGTAACTCCCACTAAATCAACTACCTACACACTGACCATTGCTGACGCCGCCGGCAACACCCGCACCCAGACCCTGGAAGTAAAGGTCCACTAACCTCCGATAATGCCTCTTCGCGCCGATTGTTAGGCTTCCCCTTGTGACTTCAATTCTCTCGCATCTATAATGTTCCTTACGCGGGGTCCGCGAGACCATGCATTGGTCGCGGACTCCGCCCACTTTTTTAGCGAACTGACAACCGACGACCATGCCGGACCCACTAGCCAAGATTAAGAAAAAGCTCCAGGACGAAATCGACCAGCTCTCGCACGAGCTCAACGTCGAGCTTCCCAAGGAGATCGCTGTCGCCCGTGCCCACGGCGACCTCTCCGAAAACGCCGAGTACAAGTACGCCAAGGAGCGCCAGGGCTACGTCAACCTCAAGATCACCCATCTCAAGAAGCGCATGGGCGATCTCAGCATGATGAACCTCACCAATATCCCGAAGGACCGCTCCGGGTATGGCTCGCGCGTCGTTGTGCTGGACGTGCAGCGCGACGCCAAGATCGAATACACGCTCGTGAGCAGCGAGGAAGCCGACGCCGAGAAGGGCCTCATCTCCACCACTTCGCCCATCGGCAAGGCCCTCCTCAACCGCAAGGTCGGCGATGAAATCGAAGTTGCCACACCCGCCGGCAAGAAAGAATTTGAAGTTGTCCGCCTCGTCACCATCCACGACGGCGAGTAACCTTCTGGCTGTTCCAGGCGTCCTATCTCACAGATCGTGTGGGCCGCCTGTGAGGATTTATGAACTGGGGAGAAGGCCCGGCGCTCGGGCTCCTTGCCGTTTCCGGCTATCTCTTATTCCTGGCTGGTGCCACACTCGTGTGGCGCGACCGCGGCGAGTTCTCCGTCTGGGTTCAGGATGAAATTTCCGTTTTCCGTCGCAACTTTTCCCGGTATACGCCTGCAGGCCCGTTCTACGCCATCCGCGAAGAATCCCGCTTCAAAGCCATCCCGGCTTCCTTTTTCCACTCTCTAAGCCGCCTTCCGCGCAGTTGCATCAATGGCGGTCCCGTACTTCTTCTGATCGGCCTCCTTCTCTTCGTCCTCGACTTCTTCGTCTGATGATTTCCTTTTCTCTGAACTCTGAGTCCTCTGCGCCCGCTGTGTTAAGTCCTTGCCTTCCCATTTCCTTACCTCCTTTCCTCCCTCTCCTAGACAAACCGCCATCCCTTTGCCATCCTCATCTCGATGAAACCTGCTCTCATTGTTCATGGCGGCGCGTGGGACATTCCTGACGAAGCCGTAGACGCTTGCAAGTCCGGCTGCCACCGCGCCCTCAGTGCGGGTTGGTCCATCCTCTCCAGCGGCGGCTCCGCTTTGGACGCCATTGAAGCTGCCATCATCGTCCTCGAAGACGACCCCGTCTTCGACGCCGGTTACGGCTCGCACCTCACTCTTGACGGCCACGTCGAATGCGACGCCATCGTCATGAGCGGCGCGACGCTGCGCGCCGGCGCTGCGGCCACTTTGCAGCGCATCAAGAATCCGATCCAGGTCGCCCGCAAGATCCTCGAAAACTGCCCGCATATGATGCTCGTCGCCGAAGGCGCGGAGCGCTTCGCAAAAGATCAGGGAATGCCACTCTGCAAGCCGGAGGAAATGGTCAGCGAAGCCGAGCAGGAAGCCTGGATGAAATGCAAAGCCGACAAACACGCCGCCGAGCATCACCGTGGCCATGAACAGGGAACTGTCGGCGCCGTCGCCATCGACGCTGTCGGCAATCTTTTCGCGGCCACTTCCACCGGCGGCACCTGCTGCAAACTTCCCGGCCGCGTCGGCGATTCACCGCTCATCGGCTGCGGCTGTTATGCCGACTCCGAAGCCGGCGGCGTCTCCTGCACCGGCTACGGCGAAGCCATTATGAAAGTCGTCTTGGCCAAAACCGCCGTCGATCTTCTTCGCCAGCGCGCCATTTGTGTTGACCCACCGGCCGCCTCTTCCTGCGACGCCTCTACCGCCGATTTCGCCGCCCGCCAAGCCGTCCATCTTTTCGCCAAGCGCACTCGCGCCACCGGCGGCCTCATCCTCCTCGACCGCCACGGCAATCCCAGCTTCGCCTTCAACACGCCGCGCATGGCCCATGGCTACGTCGCCCCCGACGGTACCTTCCTCACCGCCGTCTAGGCTAGCCCGCCAATTCTCTCTTCTCACGTGGCGGCGGACTTCAGTGCGGCCCCTTCCTGAGCGAGCATCGCGAATCGAAGGATTCTTCTCCTGCATCAGTCCGTCTCCTTCAAATCCCTCTTCCCACTGGCCACTGTTCACTAACCACTGCCCGCCATCGCGCGACCGAGCGCGGCCTGTTGTATCATCTTTCGGCGCAGGCGCTCGGAAAATGAGGCTTCGATGAGAGAGCGCCGCAACGGGGAATCATGAAAAGAACATTCTTTGTGCTTGCCATCCTGCTTCTGGCCGCTGCTGCTCCCGCGCAAACGCCACCGCCGCCGCTGATCTCTCCCGAGGTTCATTCCGATAATCGCGTCGCGTTCCGCTTGCGCGGTCCCAACATCAAAGAAGTTGCCGTTTCGCTCGAAGGTAATCCCAAGCCCCTGCCCATGCAGAGAGACGATCAGGGCGTCTGGAGTGTGACCAGCGATCCGCTCGCTCCCGACTTTTACGGCTACTCGATCGTCGCCGATGGCGTGAGTATGTTCGATCCTTCCAATCACGCCATTAAGCCCAACTTTCTCTATCGAGCGAGCGAGTTGCACGTCCCCGGACCGGCATCGCTTTCTTGGGAGATTGGAGCGGTGCCCCATGGCGAGATTCATCATCATTTCTACAAGTCGGGAGTTGTGGGCGACGATCGCGACTTCTTCGTTTACATTCCGCCCGGCTACGACTCGCGCGCAAAGCAAACCTATCCCGTCCTCTATCTGTTGCACGGATTCAGCGACGACGCGAGCGCCTGGACGGCGGTGGGCCGCGCCAACGTGATCCTGGACAATCTAATCGCTCGAGGCAGAGCCAAGCCCATGATCGTGGTCATGCCGCTCGGCTACGGCGCACCCGAAGTTCTTCTTCCCAACTCCGGGGTATGGCGCGATCGCGCGATCACGGATCGAAACTTCGATAAATTCCGCGAGGCCTTGCTCACGGAAGTTATCCCGCGCGTCGAAGCCGAGTATCTGGTGATCAAGGACCGCAACTCCCGCGCCATCGCGGGCCTTTCCATGGGCGGCTCGGAATCATTGCTGACCGGCCTGAATACGCTGGACAAGTTTGCTTGGATCGGCGCCTTCAGCTCCGGCGGTATTACCGAAGATTTCGACAAGGAATTTCCGGCGCTGGACTCCAAGGCCAACGAGCAACTGCACTTGCTTTGGATTGCGTGCGGCACCGACGACCGCTTGATCGATATCAACCGCAAGGTCCGCGCTTGGCTCGCGTCTAAGAATATTAAACACTTGGACATCGAGACGCCCGGCGCGCACACCTGGATGGTCTGGCGCCGCAACCTGACGGAATTTACTTCACTCCTTTTCCGTTGATGGTTTGGAGGTGAGTTCTTAAATCGCGACTCTGATTTCGCGGCCCGCTCGGTAGATGACAGAACGCCGCCCGGCAAATTCGCGTCTTGTCAATCGTCATCGTCTTTCTTGGAGACGCTTTCGTGGTCATCCAGCTTCGCGATTCCAAGACGCATGGCTTGATACGCTGGCAATTGCGCCGTTGGTGGAAAGTTCGATCCGTTTCCCGTGCACGCGAACCAGATCACCGCATTCAAAATTTTCGGGTCGGCCATGTCCGCATGCGCAAAGTTTTGCCGGTTTGATTTTTTCATCCACTCGGCAGTGGCTTGGTCCTGCGGCTTCTGCGTCATCAGATTGTCCGCCGCGATCGTCGGCAAAACAGCTTTGTAAGGTGTTAGATCCGGCGTCTCCTGAAAAATATCCATCGGCACCGCCGAAGCATCGAGTTGGTTCATAGGTGCGATTCCCAGCAGCATCTCGATCGTGCGAATCATGCTGACCGTACTGTGAAATTTGTGGATTAGCGCTCCGGGACGATTGTACGCGCTGATCGCCAGTCCAACCGAGCGGTGCGAATCCACGTGGTCTGGGCCGGCCTGGGCGTCATCTTCCACCATGAAAATCGCCGTGTCTTTCCAATACACGCTCGACGAGACCGCTTCCACAAGCCGTCCCACTGCGTAATCGTTGTCCCCAACCATGAATTGCGGTGTCGGAAATCCATTCTTCATTCCGGTCGTATGATCGTTGGGAAATCGCAGAACGTTGAGCGCCGGCATGAGATCGCCGCGGCCCGCTTCGCGGTCCTTGACAAAACCTTGAAACTCCGCGAGCCATTCGCCAAATCTCGAGTTTCCTCGGCATTTTGTATTGGGGTTGTCCTGAGTCACGGCTGCATCGAAAGATCCCGACGGATCCAAAGCCGATTTGTAGCAGTCCACGGTCATGCTGTCCGGCGCGGTCACGTCGAAGCTCCGGAAGCTCGGGCTGTGATGATTCGTCAGTGACCCTTTATTGGGTATGGCGCGCCGGGCATTCGAAATGTCGGGATAGTTCTTGTGCTTTTTTTGCCCGGCGGCTTCGACGTCTTTCGCCGAAATCACGGTCACAAATTCGCCGTAATTCCGGTACGTCAAACCCGCCCGCGCCGCCGCGTCCCACAGATACAAACTTTTCGGTTCCGCCAAATCCGTAAATCCTTGGCGGTAGGGCAGATGTTTTTCCAGCAAGTCCGTGAGGGCATCCAGCACGTCGCCATGAAACTTACCGGTGTCCAAATCACCCGGCGGCTCGTAATCCGGCAGCCGGTTGTATCCTTCCCAGTCATAAGTGCGTCCGCGGTTGGAATACTCCCAACGAAATCCCTTATCTACATAATCGGTCGAGAAGGCTGCTGTCGCCCAGTTATGGCCATCCGGGCTCGCCTCGGAATTCACGAAGAAACGGTCAAGCAAACCGAAGCGTTGCGCTAGTGCACGATGATTGGGCGTCACCACTTGCGGCGTGCCGTCAGGCCGCCGCGCGGCGGCGCCACTACCGAAAATTGCAAAATCGGGCTCTCCGTCCGCGGCGTGTCCATCGCCGGATGTTTTCATGTCGCCAAACACCTGATCGTAGGTGCGATTTTCCTTGATGATGTAGATGACATGTTTGATGGGGATCTTTCCCCTAAACAGATGGGGCGGCGCAAAATCGATCAGACCGTCATTTTGCATGGTCTGCTGGGTGTAGCGCGCCAACGCCGGCTCATCGGGGAGGGCAACCATGCTGATGTTTCCGGAAACAATCGAGCCGCTGTATTGCCCACCCTGCCGGTTTTTTTCCTTATTGGGAGGAAACTTTGCGTTCGGTGGATTTGGGGTGAACCCGCTGTTGCTGACCCTCATGGAGGAGGGTTCGAATCCGGTGCCTTTTCCATTTCCAATGAACACTCGTCCATCGGCCACCGCCACACTGGAGGGATATTGGCCTGTCGGAATGAATCCGAGAATCTTCGATTTCGCGTCATCCTTTATTTTCGCAGCCGCACTGCCGCCGCGGGCCTTCGCCGAGAGCGCGACTACTGCTACCGCGTTGCCGTGGGCATTCGCTACGTAGAGCGTTTTCTCATCCGCGGAGAGCGCTATTCCCTCTGGACTCGCTCCCGGCAAAACATTCTCGGCCAGGCGGACGTCAATTCGCTCGATCTCCCGATCCACCGAAGTATCAATCACCGAAACGCTGTCCGCATCCGAATTTGCAACGAAAAGCCGTGTTCCATCGGCACTGATCATCATCGCCGTCGGATGCCGGTCAACACCGATGTAGTTTGAGACCGCTGGCTTGCTACCGAGCGAGATCACCGCCACGGACGCGTCATTCCAGCAAGTGACATACGCTCGGGCATTTTTACCGCTTCCCATCGCGACCACGCCGTACGGATAAATGTTCTCGCTGGCCTTGCCCGGATGGTGCAGATCCACTCTCTCCATTCGTCGTGGCCCGCTCAATCCACGCACGATCGTCACGTTGTCTCCCAGGTTATTCGCTATGACCAACATCGTTCCGTCCGGCGTTATGCCCAATGCGGTGGGATAAAGCGCCGCCTTTCCCTTGTTGTAATCCGCTGGCGACTTTTCGCCCGGCTTGCTGATCTCCAGGAAAGGCGCGTTTACTTTTGTATCCGGTCCCGGCGAGCCCGGCTGGAGCGGCGCCGCTGCCTTCGGATCGAAACGGAAGATCCACACTTTGTTCTCGAATCCACCGGGAACGTACATCTCATAACTTCCGTCGGTCCGCGCCGCGCGCGAAAAAGACAATCCCACGTTCGCGCTTTGTGGCGTAGGAAAATATACGTTCTGGATTACCAGCGGATCGGGACTTGCGTTCAGGTCAATGACCGCAATCGATTGCTGGGCTTCATTTGTGTCCTCGCTGAATTGGACACCATACCCGCTGTTGACCGCGAGCAGATACCGGCCCCTCCCGTCGTGGCCAAGTGCATCTGGGCTGCGAAGCATCGCCATGGGCATGGCCCCCACAGCAGGCAAATGCGTCGCGGCATCGATCACCAGCTCACCGGCCGGCGTGATGGCTCGCCCCTCTCCGGAGGGCTCTTGCTGGCACCATGCGTTTCCGCAAAAACCCAAACAAATCACAAGAAGACCACCGGTCGTGGTTCGCGATTTCATATGCCGCTTCCCCGATCCCCGAAGATTATTCTCTTCCTTATCCTTCGGTGCTGTTCTAAATCTACATTCAACTGAGTCTAAGAAAAAATTGTTTCGCAAACTTTACAACCCACATATACCTGATGCGCGGCCGCGACTGGCAACGCATTTTAGTGAAAGCGCTTCTATTCCTAACTAACAAGCTGCTGAAGAATTCACTTGGAGACGCGGCTTGCTCATGAAAGGAATCCAAACACTAGAGTAAGTGAAACAGTTGCCGCTGAGATTCTTCGGACGTTCTCATCGGATGCCCTCAGAATGATAATTTTTGCTTTTTCAGCAACCTGCTAAAATGAAACTGGCGCCGCCCCCCAGTCTTTGACAAGCCGCCAGCGAGTCACAAATGAAAACCGGAATCCTCTGCATCACTTTACTCTTGTTCTTGCCACTGGCCGCGGCTGCTCAGACCGCCGACGAAATCGTCAAGAAAGCGCTCGACGCTCGCGGGGGAGTTGACAAGCTTAAGGCCGTCCAATCCGAACGAGTCACCGGCCGTATCGCCTTCGCGCATGGCGTGGAAGGCTCCTTTACGGTGGAGCTCAAGCGTCCCCTGAAGATGCACGTCGAGATCTCCATCGAAGGGCAAACAATTATCCGCGTTTACGATGGCAAGTCTTCCGGCTGGATGATCAATCCTTTCGCGGGAACCAATGACGTTCGGCCGCTGTCCTCGGAAGACCTTAAGAACATCTCCGATGAATCCGACTTCGACGGCCCGCTCGTGGACTACAAGACCAAAGGCAACCAGATCGAACTGGCCGGCAAAGAAAATCTGGATGACAAGCCCGTCTATCGCCTGAAACTGACGAACAAGAATGGGGACATCCGCTTTTACTTTTTCGATGCCTCCTCTTTTTTACTTTTGAAGTGGGAAGGCATCCGCAAGACCGGAGGCCAGGACCTTGCCTGGGAGTCTTTCTTCTCGGACTTCCACGAGGTTCAAGGTCTGAAATACCCTTTCAGGATCGACCAAGGCAGTCCAGGCACAGACGTCAAGCAGACTCTTACCGCCGAAAAAATCGAGATCGATCCGCAGATCGATGATTCTCGCTTCGCCAAACCCTCTCTACCGGATGCCCCTGCCGCCCCACCGTCACCCGCCCCGCCCGCCAGTCCTCCACACTCGAACTAGCTCTCGCACGCGCAGCGATACTTATCACTTCTTAGCCAGTTGACCCGGTGGCGAGCGCAAGCCTGGCACTTCATGGCGGGATAAGCGAGCTCGTTCACGAGGGGGAGGATGTCAACGGTGTTTCGAATGCAAGTGATATAGATTTGCCATGGAATAGGTGACCCCGGCAAAAACCGTAAACCGTGGCAATTGTCCGTATGCAACAAGGTATGCTCCGCCGTCCAGCACCAATCGGGACGACATGGTGTATGTCGCGGCGTTCAGCAGCGTCATGGTTGCCGGCGTCGTGGCGTTCTGCCGGCTGAATCCCGCAAGCTCCCCGGTGTACCCCCATTTCCCCTTCAGGGGGCGGGCATAAGAGAGCGCAGTGAAATATCTGCGGTCAAATCCGGTGAACCGGGATCTGCCCACAAACTGCACCCCTTCGTTGACGTCAAAGTGATGCTTGCCAAAATCCTTGCTCACAAGGAATTGCACCAGGTGTGCCATCGCTCCGGCACCGAGCTCGGGCCTTGCTGTCGGCAGTGTCGCCACATAGAGAATCGCCACTGTCGGGCGCGTCTTCAGCTGCGGAAATAATTTGTACTTGAAGCCCACTCCAGAGTCCCCCAGCCCCGCGGTACCCGCATCCCGCTCGATGGCATTGTTGAGAAACCATAGCTCGAGGTTTTTAACCGCCCCCCACTTCAGGAGCCCGTTTATGTTCTGGTGCCCCTTGGCGGCCTCAAACCCATATTCGATCTCGAATACTCCGAACTGCACCATCTCCGCCGTCGACGCGAACGTGGGACGGTTCGGCACAGCGCTGATCTCCTCCGTGTTTTGATCTCTGTTCTGGTTCTGTGGAGTAGTCTGGGGCGTATCCGCTGTTTGGCCGCGCCCATTCATTCCTGCGGCGAGCAGGCCCAAACCCACCAGTGCAATCCGCACTGCAATTCGCATCCGCTAATCCTTGTAAGCCACGTCCGAGGTGCATTTCATTCTAACAATCACCGCGCCCACACACTGCGCTATCCTTACTTTCATGCCTGATGCGCAGCAACAGACGCATTGCTCCTTGGGCGCTGGCCTTTGTGCCGATTGCCTTCATTCCCGCCGCATCGAATCTGCTCACGGCTCCGTCTTTTTTCTCTGCGAACTCTCCCTCACCGATCCCCGCTTCCCAAAGTATCCCCGCCTCCCCGTGCTCTCTTGCGACGGTTACAAAAAGAAGCCCTGACGCCAATCCGCAGATCAGCGATTCGCATTTGATCTTATGAAGTTACTTCACTGTGTAGCAAGTTATAGGTGGGTTCAGCCATCCGGCGAGGTCCTCTCACGGCTTTCCCCTCGGAACTCACTCTCTCGGCTGCCTTGTTTCTACTCTGGGGCCCGTCCCCCGCCCATGCCGACAAGCTGCAAATCACCAGCAGCCCGCCCCGTCGCCACCGTTGAGTTCGATGGCCTCACCGTAGGCACCACGCCCTTTCACAAGGCAAGAACATCCAGGGGCTCGTTCCTTGAGCATTCGGTAGTCGCGCGCATCAGCCGCAGCGGCTACGCAAAGATGCGGCAGAGCGTTTCGTCACGGAACGCCCTGCCGACCATAGGTTGGCTCTCTCTACTGCAGGGTTACTGTGGAAATGGTTCCTGAGGGTTCGCCGGCGGCTCGGTAGGAGCAGGGCTCTCAGCCGGTATTTTCTGAGAAGCCGGCGTCAGGCCAGGAGCGAGCTCCGAATTTCTGTATTTCGGGGCGCTCACATATCCTTGCACGTGGTCCCTGTCAATTTTGTTGATGACTACCTGCACGGGCTGCGGATCGTTTGTCCGGTGGATCCAGATGGGTTCGTAGAGATTTACTTTTTTCTTGCTGAGTTCATTATCGTCAACGACCATCGCCAAATCGAAGCTCTTGTGCTTGGTGTCCGCTTTCCGGAGTGAAAGCATCAGCGGTCCGTAGCGCTGGAACTGCTTCGATTTTGGCAGCTTAAACTCGACGTAGTCCCGCTCCCCGCGTTTCTGCAGGGCCACAAGTTCCTCGTGCGTCCTGGCGATGGATCCGTTCAAGTCGTCCCGGGTCGCGCTCAAGTTCCCTTCCAGGTCCGACCGCGTCTTGGCGACCTCGTTTAGTGTGTCCTTCAACTGTTTTTGCTGTTCCTCCATCCGCGCCTGAAGCTCTTTCAGTCGCTTGCTCTCCGCAGAGCTGCGCTTGCCTGCTGCTTGCTTGACCCTAGGAGTGTTCGCTTGTGAAGCGGCGGCCGCTGCTGCTTGCTGCGCAGCAGACACTTCCTTCAGTTTTCCCGTCAGCGTCTCGATTTGCCCTTGCAACTGGCCAACCGTAGCGCTCATCTGTTCCTGTTGTCCATTCAGCTGGCTAACCAGTGCTTGCTGGTGGTAACCGTAGCCAATCGCTAGAGAGGTGGCCACGATCGACGTCCCCGCTGCACCAATAAGCCAGCGGCCGCCGCTTGCGCTTGATGGTTTTTCCGGCTCTTCTCTTTCTGTTCTTTCTCGATACTCTTCCATAGCGACCCTCCCGGGCCTCATTCTTCTCTCGAAGATGGGCGAATCTTGATTCAACTTTTGCGCCAGCCGGCTGAGTCGATGACGCGAGACCGTCTGAAACGGACAGGTCAATCCGCGTTTTCTGTGCGCAAAGGGGTGGCCGCGTCGCCTCCCTTTCGCTCTGGTCTAAATCTCATCCTGTCAATACTTAAGAGCCGACGATGAGGCCCCAGAATCCTCCAATGGGTACTAGACCCTGAAATTTTTTCTGGTGCGAGGTCTACTTTATCTAGTCCTATTACCCTTTCCGTCCTCCCGTATCTTCCTATCTTCATCCTATCTTCTCTGACCTTCCCTACCTTCTCTCTACCATCCCAACCATCCCGCCCTGCATTGCCCCATTCCTTGCCGTATGCTAGCATCCGCCCGCTAGGAGATCGGACCAGGGATAATTGTTCAGACCTTCGGCCCCGCACGGGGACCCGGATATAGAGGTCACGTTCTCCTCCCTCAGTTCCAACTAGCCAGGCGCAGGCCCGCGCCCGATTCCTCGCGGACGGACCTCGCCCGGTGGAGGTTTGTATGAAGAGCTATCTCACCAGGGACATTCGCAACGTTGGCATTGTCGGCCACGGCGGCACCGGGAAGACGCAATTGGTGTCGTCGTTACTCTTCACCGCGGGCATGACTCCGCGCTGGGGAAAAGTTGCGGAGGGCAGCACCGCCACGGACTGGGACGAGGAAGAAATCGCCAGAAAAATCTCCATTCAAACCGGTCTCGCCCATGCCGAATGGCCCGCCACTCCGACTGGGCCGTCCGGTTCTTCCGAGAAAGTCAAAATTAATTTCATCGATCTCCCCGGCTATTCCACGTTTATCACCGAAGCGAAGGCCTCTCTGATCGCCGCCGATGCCGCGCTCATCACCGTTGACGCGCACGTCGGCTCTCAGGTCACCACGGAAAAGGTTTGGGACTATTGCACCGAGTACGACATTCCCCGCTCCTTCGTTCTCACCTGGATGGACCGCGAACTCTCCAGCTTTGAGCGCTCGATGGAATCTCTCGAGCAGGTTTTCGGCCGCAACGTCGTCGCTCTGCAGTTGCCGATCGGCACGGAAAGAGGCTTCCGTGGCGTTATCGACCTGGTGGCCATGAAAGCCCACATTTACAACCCCGATGGTGACGGCAAACCTTCCATCGAAGAGATTCCTGCCGCTCTTGCCGACGACGCGAAAGAAGCTCACGAAAAACTCGTCGAAATGATCGCTGAAGGCGACGACGAAATGATGGAAGAGTTTTTCCGGGAAGGCACCATTCCCATCCACGACCTCATCCCCGCGGTCCGCAAAGCCATTGTCGCCGAGAAAATCTTTCCAGTCCTGATGACTTCCGCGCTCCACAACATTGGCACCGCCAGCCTGCTTACTTTCCTCGCCAACGCGTTCCCCCATCCCGATGAGCACGCCCAGGTGGGCTACAAAGAGCCGGGTGGCAAGGGCGACCGCGTCGAACGCAAGTACGACGACAGCCAGCCGCTTTCCCTCTTTGTCTTCAAAACGCTTGCTGATCCTTTCGCTGGCCGTATCAACTACTTCAAGGTAAAAAGCGGAGTCTTGAAAAATGATGCCGCTCTGACCAATTACAATCGCAACATGCAGGAACGCTTTCAGCATATCCAGGTGGTTCAAGGCAAGCAGCTCACCGAAGTCGGCGAACTTCACGCCGGAGACATCGGTGCCATCGCCAAGCTGAAGGAGACGACTACCGGCGAAACCCTTGGCGACAAGGCTTCGCCAATCTATTATTCACCCGCCCTGCTTCCCGAGCCGTCTATCACCTTTGCCATCGAGCCGAAAACCCGCGCCGACGAAGACAAGATTGGCGTCTCCATTCATAAAATTCTGGAGGAAGATCCCGCGCTGCGTTTTTCACGCGATCCGCAAACCAAGGAATTCCTCCTGGCTGGCTCAGGCCAGCAGCATATCGAGGTCGTCGTCGCCAAACTCCACAAGCGCTATCACGTTGATCTCACTTTGAAGCCGCCCAAAGTCCCGTACCGCGAAACCATTCGCGGCAAAGCGGACGTCGAAGGCAAGCACAAGAAACAGTCCGGAGGGCATGGGCAATTCGGCGTTTGCCGCATCAAGATGGAGCCTGTCGAGCGCGGCAAGGGCGTCGAGTTCGTCGACGATGTCTTTGGCGGCGCCATCCCCAAGAACTGGATTCCCTCGGTCGAGAAGGGCATCCGCGATGCCGCTGCCCGCGGCTTCCTGGCGGGATTCCCCGTCGTAGACTTCCGCGCCATCCTCTACGACGGCAAGTATCACGATGTCGATTCCTCGGACATGGCTTTCAAGATTGCAGGGTCGCTGGCCTTCAAGGAAGCCATGAAGCAGGCGCGTCCCGCGCTCCTTGAGCCGATCATGCACGTCGAAGTCTACGCGCCCGACCAATACTCCGGCGACCTGATGGGTGACCTCAGCGGCCGCCGCGGCCGGATTGCCGGCAGCGAAAGCCGCGGCCACAACGTCATCATCAAAGCGCAGGTGCCTCTCGCGGAAATGCTGTCGTACGCCAACGACCTCACTTCCAAAACGCAAGGCCGCGCCACCTATTCCATGGAGTTCTCGCACTACGATTACGTCCCGAACGAACTCGCGGAAAAGGTGATCGCCGCCCACAAGGCCGTCCACGGCGAACAACTCGTCGAAGAAGAAGCTTAGCGCGATTTTGTTTCCGCACGGTAAAGGCTCGGCACACTTTCCAGAGCTTGAGCCAAGAACCGCTGCACCGCCCATGGCGGCGCGATGGCGACCGCGCGTGATCCTGATTACTGATGCTGTAAATTACCTCTCAAATTTTCTGACCAACTGTCAAGAAAATGCTATGGTCAAGACTTGGTTGTGGGCTCCCCTCCGGCCCCAGACAACAAACGTTTAGATCGCAGCTTGTCCGGCCTAGCGCCAAGGAAAAGCTTTCTAAATGGAGATGTGCACATGCGCATTTTGCTGTACAACCCCGACAACGGGGTCACCCGCAATTTCATGCCCCACCTTTGGATGTTTCTACTCCAGTCGCTGACTCCAGCCGGCCACGAAGTAGTGCTGATTGACGGCAACGCGCAACCCATGGACGAAGCCGGCATCGCCCGTTTTGTGCGCGAACAAAACATCGGACTTGTCGGGATCGGCGCGATGACCCGCATGATCGCCAAGGCCTACCGCATGGCCGATGCGATTCGCGCCGTTGGCGTGCCGGTCGTGATGGGCGGACCTCACGTCACGGAAGAGGCCGACGAAGCCCTTGGTCGAAACGGCGGTCTGCGCCATGCCGACGCGGTGGCTCTCGGTGAAGCCGATGAAACCTGGCCAAAGATCGTCGAGGATGCCGCGCGCGGCCAGCTCAAGGATATCTATGCTCCGGTGGATGCGTTTGGATTGGAAAGCAAACCCAGTCTCAAGGAATATCCGGCGATTCCCTGGGACAAAATAAACCTCGATCAGTTTAATCTGGTTCCAAAAATGGCCAAGCGCACGCTCCAGCGTATCGGTGAGGGCTGGGGCACATTTCGTATCATTCCGGTGGAGTCTGGACGCGGCTGTCCTTATGGCTGCGAGTTCTGCACGGTAACCGGCTTTTTTGGCGACTCCATCCGCTTTCGTACTAACGAAAGCGTGGTGAATGAGCTGCTCCTCTTGAAAGTCCGGGCCAAACGCGAGGGCGGTCAGATTGCCGTGTTCTTCATCGACGATAATTTCGCCATCAACATCAAACGCACGAAATCGCTGCTGCGCGACATTATTGCCGCGGGCGCCCAGGTCCACTGGGTCGCGCAGATCAGCGCCAATCTGTTGCGCGACGAGGAGCTCGTGGACCTTATTGCCGCCTCCGGAGGGAAGTGGGTCTTCATCGGCATGGAGTCCATCGACCCTACGAACCTTGCCGACGTAAACAAGGGCTTCAACAAACCGGGTGAGTATGCCGCCGTGCTTCAGCGGCTCGCCCAGCGCAACGTTTATGCCATCACTTCCTTTATTTTCGGCATGGACAACGACACCGTAGGCGTCGCGGAGCGGACGCTTAAGGAGATTCGTACCTGGCCTGCAGGACTGCCCATCTTTGGCTTGCTCACTCCTTTGCCCGCGACGCCGCTTTACAAAAGGCTGGAGGCCGCTGGGCGACTGACGCGCCCGAAGCACTGGCGGGAGTTCATACCGTTTGAGATGGCCCACACGCCGCTGAAGATGACCATCGCAGAAGCTCATGCCGAGGTGAAAGCCGGATGGGCTCGTTCGTACAGCCCGGAAGCCATGGCTCAAGCCGTCGACTCGCTCAACGACAAGCCCTTGGGCTATCGGATAAATATTTTCATCGCCCGAATGTGTTTCCGAGGAATTTACTTCCCTCAAATGGGCCCTTTGGCGTGGCTGAAATTGATTTATCAAAATCGCGGCACCATTTCCAGACTCGTCAAGGAGGGCTTTTCTACTTGGCGCGGCCGGCCTATCAGCCCCGCGGCCGAAGAAAGCCTCGGAATGCGCTGATAGCATCGTACTTGCGGAGGCCTTCATTGAACAAAAGGGTAGCGGCGCTTTTAATCTTCTTTTTCCTGTCGGCAAAACTCACCCATAGCCAAACTCACAGGGAAAACTCCCTGGTGGAACGGGTCGGTGATACTGGTTTCGTCCGAATCGACGCAGAGAGCTTTAGTTCTCTCACTGCAAGGCAGCAGCAACTGGCGTACTGGCTGTCGCAGGCTTCCATTGCCATTGACCCTATCGCCTACGATCAGTTTTCGCGGCTCGGATTGCGGCAGAAGCGCCTGCTCGAAGAGATCGTCGCCTACGTTCACGCAGACGCAGTCGGCCCTGGCGTCAGGGCGAAGATCGTCGACTTCACTAAGCTGTTCTGGGCAAACCGCGGCAATCACAACGGCATAACCTCGCAGAAATTCTTGCCGAAATTTACGTTTGATGAACTGAAGCAAGCCGCGTTTGTTTCGCGGAAAAACGGTGCTTTCACCACGCCGTGCGCCGGTCTGCCTTCTCTCTCCACTCCCGCTCAGTTAAACGAGGAACTAGAAGGGCTGCGCGCGTCGCTGTTCGACCCAAACTACGAACCGATGGTCACGGCCAAGAGCCCCATAGGTGGACAAGACATTATCCAAGCGAGCTCGAACACTTTTTACCAGGGCGTGACGCTGGCGGACTTGAAGGACTTTCACGGCACCTCTCCGTTGAATTCACGCTTAGTGAAGAGCAAAGACGGCAAGTTACGCGAAGAGGTTTATCGGGCAGGCACGCCGGACGGCAAGATCCCTCCAGGCTTGTACGCGACCTACCTGAAGCGCGCGAACGAGTACCTCGCGAGGGCGCAGCAAGTCGCGGACACCGCACAAGCCAATGTCATCGGTGACCTGATTCGCTACTACCAAACCGGAGATTTCAAGGACTGGCTGCAGTTCGGAGTCGATTGGGTGCAGGACGACGCGACCGTGGACTTTGCCAACGGCTTCATCGAGGTCTACCGCGATCCGAACGGCGCCAGGGGCAGCTCGCAGGCCTTTGTCAGCATTACGGATAAGCCCGTTACCGCTACCATGGCTAGGCTGGCGGAGAATGCTAACTACTTCGAGGAGAAAGCGCCTTGGGACTCGAAATACAAGAAGCAATCTTTCACTCCGCCAGTCGTGAAAGTGATCGAGACCCTGATCGAAACCGGCGATTTTGGCGTGACTACCGTCGGCGATAACCTGCCGAACGAAAATGAGATCCACGAGAAGTACGGCACCAAGAACTTCCTTTTCACCAGCAGTACTCGCGCGCTGAACAATGCGGTGGGGCACCAGGCCATGCGCGAGTTCGCCGCAACTCCGGAAATCGCCGGGCGTGAGGAGAAGTATGGCGAGCAGGCCGGGAACCTGCTGGTCGCGCTTCACGAAGTGATCGGGCACGGTTCCGGAAAGTTAAGCAATCTCCTAAAGGGCGGCGCGGAGGCCCACCTCAAGGAATATTTCTCCACCCTGGAGGAAGCCCGCGCCGACCTGATGGCTCTCTGGAACGCGTGGGATCCCAAGTTGAAGGAACTCGCGTTGGTGTCGGACCAGGATTCCGTTGCCAAAACAATGTATGACTTCGCCGCCGTGGCCCCATTGATGCAGTTGCGAGACATGCCGAAGGGCGACACCATTGAAGAAGACCACCAGCGCGACCGCCAGCTGATCGTTAACTTCATCCGGGACCAGGTGCCCGGCGCAATTGAACAGTTCGATCATGGGGGCAAGACCTACATACAGGTGCAGGACTATCAGAAGCTACGCCAGGGTGTCGGCGTGCTCTTGGCCGAACTCATGCGCATTAAGGCCGAAGGCGATTACCAGGCGATCAAAACCTTAGTGGACCAGTACGGTGTTCACTTTGATGCAAAGCTTCGCGACCAAGTCGTTGCGCGCTATAAGACGTTGGACATTCCCACATATTGGGCGGGTATCAACTCGAGATTGACGGCGCAGACCGGAAAAGACGGACAAATTCAGAGCGTAGATTTCAGCTATCCGCGGGATGTTATCCAGCAGTATCTTGTTTACGGTTCGATGTACGATGGCGGTCTGGTTCCATCTGTGATACCGGAGAGCGCGGCAAAGGCAGCCCACAAAGCGGAGTAGCACGCGGAGCCCGTGAGCAGGTCGAGTGACTCAATCGCCGGTTTTGCGAGGGGGTTGTTTCGACTGTGGTCCTCAACTGCTTTTCGAGGGCCAGCGCCGCTTCCTGATTCCCCTCACGATGCCGGAAAACACTGCTCTGTGGATCAAACTCTGCCAGTCTCAGTCCGCTTCTCCGTGCATTCAGGGCCGCGTTTCGAACGGCACGATATACATACGCAACCGGCACATCCGGCATCGTTATTTCCGCGCTCAGCAGCCCCAAAAACACCTGATGCACTACGTCTTCCGCCGCCGCGGCATCCGTCAGGAAACCACACGCTTATGCCACCAGCGCAGGCCCGTGCCGGTCATAGAGCCGCCGCACGTCTTCGGCGCTCAGTGTTTTCCCGCCCAATCTTGCCGTCCGTTCTGCGCTGCAACTATAAGACCCGACAGCCATCCCAAATTGTCTATGACCCTCCAATTTGGCGGCTGTTTTTGTTGGTCCACAAGGTGCACACTCTTCCCCATGAAAACCAGCAAGCCCGCAAAACTCGGCCCGCAGACTCAAGCCATTCACGGCGGTGAACCCAACCGCCGCGGCGTCAACGGCCCCATCGTGACGGAAATTATCCGCTCTTCTACTTTTACGTTTTCTTCCACCGAAGAAATGAAACTTTGGGCCGAGGGCAAGAATAAGGCCTACATCTACACTCGTTACGGCAATCCGACGCTGTCCGTCGCCGAAAAGAAAATCGCCGCGCTGGAGGGTGCCGAAGCTGCCGTGGTCACCTCTTCCGGCATGGCGGCCATTTCCTCCGCGCTTCTTGCCGCGCTGAAAGCTGGCGATGAAGTGATATCCACGGCGCAACTCTACGGCGGTTCGTATCGCCTGATGCGCGACGTTTTCCCCAACATGGGCATCACCGTCCGTCAAGTGGGAACCGATCTCGCAGGCTTGGAGAATCTCGTCACGCCGCGTTCGAAAGTTCTCTACGTCGAAACGCCCACTAACCCAACGCTTCGTCTCGTCGATATTCACAAAGCCGTGGCCTTGGCCAAGAAACACAAGCTCGTTTCCATCATCGACAACACTTTCGCCACGCCTGTCCTGCAGAATCCCATCGCACTCGGCTACGACATGGTCGTTCACAGTGCCACAAAAGCTCTTGCCGGCCACTCCGATATCATCGCCGGCGTCGCCGTTGGCAATTCGAATTGGATGGACCGCGTCCGCCAAATGATTATCTATCTCGGCGGCTGTATGGACCCGGGCGCGGCGTATCTCTTGATTCGCGGCATCAAAACGCTCGGCGTTCGAATCGAGCGTCAGTGCGAGAACGCCCTCGCCGTTGCCAGGTTCCTCGAGAGGCATCCGAAGGTCGCGCGAGTGCATTATCCCGGCCTGAAGTCGCATGTGGATCACAAACTGGCCCGGAAACAGATGCGGGGATTCGGGAGCATGCTGGCGTTCGACACGAAGGGCGGGCTGCCTGCGTCGCGGCGCTTCTGCGACCGTGTGCAACTATTCCTTCTTGCGGCGAGCCTCGGCGGAGTTGAGTCGCTGGTTATTCTTCCGATCTACAGTTCGCACTACAACATGACGAACGAAGAATTGCGGCGCGCGGGCGTCAGTCCGGGAACGGTGCGGGTTTCGATTGGCTTGGAAGACAAAGAGGATTTGATCGAAGATTTGAAGCAGGCGCTTGGGTAACTTTGTGTCAGCGCTCAGTTAGTTTTCGCGACGTCGTGCCTGGAACCGCGCCGGACTGAAGTCCGACCATTACAAAAACAAAAAAACGAAACAACCTATCGCCCGGCTTCAGAACCCGGCCGGCCTAAAGGCCGCCACTACGAAAACAGGCGACGGGCGGCAGAATCCTAAACTTTTCCCACGGGGACTGGAATATCCCACTCGCTCTGCGCGGGAAGCAGGGATTTCACAATGTCTTCCAATTCGTGCGAGCTCTTCACGTGCTCGGGGTAATTGTGAACCGTAATGTCAAACGCTTTGCCGTGTTTGGCGCGGACCTCTTGCAATTCTTCTTGCAGGCGGACGGCGATGCGCTTGGCATTCAAAACGTCGGTCTCCGGAAGAACCAGGGCAAACACATCGGTCGAAAGCCGATAGATCGAATCCGTGGGCCGCAGCTTGCGGGACATCGCTTTGACGGCATCGCTCCAGGCTTCGGAGCTTCCCTCATTTTTTGCGGAGGCGGATGCGGGCTTGGCCTTCGCAAGCAAAAGAGAAAGGGTTCTCTGCATAGTCATTGCGCGGCGGTACTCCATGGTGATGCGATCCCAGAAATGATTCTGATCAGGCATGGTCTGCAACAGGTCGACACTGGCCTGATGCTGCAAGGTGACGTTGCGTTCCAGCTCGGCCAACAGGTGCTGCTTCAGTTTGCGCACGGTACGCTGGCGATCGAGTAGGTAACCGACAAAGAGCAGCGTCAACGCGCAAAAACCGAAGAAGGCAACGCGGAGTGTCCACTTGTTCCCGACGGGATGGAGGAATACCAGCGGGTACATGAACATGGCCAGGCCAGCCGCCTGCACCAGAACAAAGGCAGCCGCCAGAATCGTGAGCTGCAGCTCGCGCCGTTCGAGATTGTCTAATTCATCTCGGTTCAGCATACCCATAACGTTTCTTATTGCGACACCGACTCGATCGGAATCGGCCCGTTTAAGCTCCTGTCGGTCAACGGCCACCCGTGTGAGGCGGGTTCTTTCGGCTTCGCTCAGGACAAGTTTGGCCGTGGAGTGCACATCTATCGTGCGGGTCGGAGCCGCGTCCCACAATGGGAGCGAAGTACTGTGTAGCGGAAATGCTACTATTCTGCCGGAGAGGAAAGAAGTTGACTGGGGAAGTTGACTCGTGGACGAGAACAGCCAGGGATGGCTGTGGCAGGAAGAAAGAGCGGGCTTAAAAGCAAACGGGCGGCCCGAGATGAAGCGGGACGCCCGTTCTGTATTTTTGTGAAGTGAAGCTGAATCCGGCCTGATCGAGATTAAGCCCGATTAGGACGAAGGGAGCCGTGCATTAGAGGGGCTGTACGTTCGAGGCCTGCAGGCCTTTGGGGCCCTTGGAAACTTCGAATTCAACAGCCTGGCCATCGTTCAACGTCTTATAGCCATCAGCCACGATCGCGGAGAAATGGACGAAAACGTCCTCACCGCTCTGGCGCTGGATGAAGCCGAAGCCCTTGCTGGCATTGAACCACTTCACTGTACCTTGTTCTTTACTCACTGCTTTACTCTTTTCCGTCAGCCGGGTTACGACTGAGCACAACATCAAGCTATCTGATGCCCCAAGTTCCGAGCCCCTCAACAGAGCCGCGGCCGTCTTCAAGCTTCGTCCGGAAAGGCTGCAAAGCAGTCTGCCGAACAAAAAAATGGCCGCAAGTGTGACCTTGCGACCGCTTTACTACCCAAAGGCGATACAAGAGCAACAAACGCAAAAACAGAATACCACGGCTTGCGGAATTCGGCAAGCGAAATTTTTATCCCTTTGGGCTCAACCGGTTAGCGCTGGGGCTACCAGGAAAGCACAGGTTCCAAAAAGGCTTGACCCGCCTACTGTATGCTAATGCACCTCAATCCGTCCTCCGGCGTTTCGGTTTACCTGCAGCTGGAAGCGCAAGTGAAGCGCGCAGTGGCCGCGGGCGTTCTGCCGACCGGCGACGCGCTGCCTTCCGCGCGAAAGCTGGCGGCTGAACTGCGGATCAATCCGAATACCGTGGCGCGCGCCTACCAGGTGGCGTGACGTTTGTCGCGGGTGCGCATCCTGTCGTCTCAAGCGCAGGCAGGTTGCGTACCAGCGGTGCGGATGGTTTGTGTCTAGTGGGTCTTGTCTTCGAGGTCCAGCACGATCTTCAAGATTTCATCCGCCAGGAGGTTGGTGTTCACGTTGTCCATATTGGCCAAGACCACTACGCCTGCATGGCGGTCGGGTGCGATCAAGAACGCTGTGTCCGTACCCTGCTGTCCGCCAGTATGGCCCGCGGTTCGAAGGCCAAACTTTTCGGCGACAAACCATCCCAGGGCGTAGCGGCTGGGCTTGCCATCTATAGGTTTCGGGATGGTCCACATGAGCTCGCGCGTGGCGCGCTGCACAAGCTTGTCCGCGAGAATCGCGGCTTCGAAATGTGCCATGTCGTTCGCGGAAGAGATCAAGCCGCCGCCGGGGATTTTGTAACTGGAGTCCAGAACGCCGGCATTGTGGACGAGGCCGGTTTTGTCCTTGTGGTACCAGCGCGTGCGGTGCGGGATCACGGCGAAAAAATCATCAGCTTGCGTCTGCATCATCCCCGCGGGCTTGAAAACGTTTTCGCTGACATAGTCGACGTACTTCTGCGACGCGGCACCTTCGAGGACGCATCCGATGAGGGTGTAGCCATAAGTCGAGTAATTGAATTTCGTCCCGGGTTTGGCGACCAGAGGGTCGGCGGCGAAAATCTGCAGCGATTCCTCCATGCTCGCGAAATGCCTGGCGCTGTCTTCGGGAATGTCTCCTTTGCCGTCCGGGTTGTAATGCCGGATGCCTCCTAGGTGGGCAAGCAGTTCGCGCGCGGTGATCGGCCATTCTTTCTGTGGAAATGCCGGACAATATTTCTGGACCGGTGCGTCGAGATCCAATTTGCCGCGCTCCCAAAGCTGCAAAATGACGGTGGCGGTGATCGGTTTGGAGATGGATCCCAGCCGGAACAATGTGGATGAGGTCACGGGAGCAAAATCTTCCAGATCCGCCATGCCGAATCCGGCCGACCATACCGGTTCGCCTTCCAGTACGACCGCGGCACCTATTCCGGGCACGCTGTTCGCCGACATGAAACTCGAAACCGCCTTTTCGATTTCGAGACGCTTTTCCTGAGAGAGGCCCTTCTGCTGGGCGGAAACGGCTGCCACGACCACGAGAAACATGGCCAGCAACCGAAAGAATGATTTGCGGACTGAATTCGTCCTAGTGCGTGGTTTGTTGATCTTCACGTGCTTCACCTCGAACGCGAGTCTACCCCAAGGGGCTGGCGCCCGGAACGGCGGCTAAGCAGATTTAAAGCAGATTTGGGATGTAGTGAGACCGTCAACCCACCCCCGGCGGAAAGCATTGACCGGGCATGAGGCGCTCCTTACCATGAAGGGATGAGGCCAAGGCGGAACATCGCGGCGGGTACCCTGCTTTTTGCAGCGGGTCTTCTGGGCTGCGAGGACGCGGGAAAAAAGCCCGTGCAGGCACGAGTTCCAGCGCTGGCGCCAGCGCCGCCGGCCGCGCCCCAAGCTCCGGCGGAACTTGCTCCTCTGCCGGTGTTGAATCCGCCGCGCCGCTACTACGTCTGGCTGTTGGCACCGGTTCCGTCCGGGAAAGACTACCTGATCCAAAAGGTCCAGGGAAAATTCGCCTCCGGCGAACAGAATTTTAAGGCCGGGCATCTGGAAGCCGCGCGCAAGGATTTTGATGACGCCGTCGACTGGATGCTGGAGAGCGGCTATGACCCCAATGGTGATCCCAAACTAAGCGAGCTGTTTCATCGCGTGGTGGACACCGTGTATGCCTATGAGTTGCAAGCCTTCCGAGCCGGAGACGGCTTCAGCGAAACTCCCGCCGTTCCGGCAGCGATTGACGAAGTCGCGGAGATGACTTTTCCGGTCGATCCACGACTGAAAGAACGGGCCGAGGAAGCCGCCAAAAACATTTCGCACGACTTGCCTCTGACGGTGAACGATCAGGTACTTTCCTTTCTCAATTTTTTCCAAACGCCGCGCGGCCGCGCCATCGTGGAAACCGGACTGCGTCGCGCCGGGCGTTATCGCGAGATGATTTCCCGCGTGCTGCGGGAAGAGGGCCTGCCACAGGATCTGATCTACCTGGCGCAGGCGGAAAGCGCGTTCCAACCGCTGGCGCTTTCGCGCGCGGGGGCGCGGGGAATCTGGCAATTCGTGGCCTACCGCGGGCAGGAATACGGACTTCGGCATACCTGGTGGATCGATGAACGCCAGGACCCCGAGAAAGCTACGCACGCCGCCGCGCAGCATCTTCGCGACCTCTACAAGCTCTACGGGGATTGGTATCTAGCCATGGCTGCTTACAACTGCGGCCCGGGGAACGTGCAGAAGGGTATCGAGCGCACCGGTTACGCCGATTTCTGGGAGCTCTACAAGCGCAATGTGCTTCCGCGCGAAACGAAAAACTATGTGCCCATCATCATCGCGCTGACGCTCATCGCCAAGGATGCGGCGCACTACAATATTCAGGTCGAGCCGGAGGCGCCCGTCCCGACCGACGTCGTGAAACCGGGCCGGGCCATCGATCTGCGGCTGGTGGCGGAAACCATCGACGTCGACCTGGAGACGCTTCGATCGCTCAATCCCTCGCTGCTGCGCCTCGCGACTCCCGACGATTCTTTTTTCGAGCTGCATTTGCCGCCGGGCACGGCGCAAAAATTTTCAGCGGAGATCGCGGATATTCCACCGGACAAATGGGTCAGCTGGCGGCGCCATCGCGTGGCAACCGGAGAGACGCTCACGTCCATCGCCAAGAAATATCGTGTGACGGCTGCGGCTATCGCCGATGCGAACAATCTGGAACGCAATGCGGCGCTCGATGCGGGCGAGAAGTTAATCATCCCGGCGACACAGCCGCAATCAGAAACGAAACGCCGGCTGGTGAGTTATCGCGTACGCCGCGGCGACACGTTCCTCGGAATCGCCGACCGTTTCAGCGTGAGTGCGGAAGACCTGCGCAAATGGAATCGCCTGAAATCCAACAAGGTGGGCCGCGGCATGGTGTTGCGCATCTACACCCTCGGCGGGGCTCCCGAGATTTCGCCTGCGCGAGCGCGATCCAGATCAAGGAAAAAGCCCGCGCAGCCCATTGCGGGCGGCGCGGCAGGCGGAGCAGTCGCTGTAAACCACAATTAAGTCTTTTTTTATGAATGCATTACGAGCAGCCAAGGGTACTGAACGGTCTCTCGCTCAGGTTTGCTCTCCTCTTACTCCCCGCAATCCGGGCAGTCTCGTCGAAGGATTACCGCAGAATGCTTGACAACGCCCGGCGAGTACGATAACAACGGCTCAAGGACGGGGTGGAGTTTTAGGTAACTCCGGCCAGAACAGCGACCCACGGGACCCTTTTGCGAATGGGGCCCAAAGATTCCCGCAGGGGAGGATGGAATGGATTTCGAGAAGGACAATTTCGAGGATGACAATGAGCTGTCTCGGCTGGAAGACGACGAGGAACTGGCGGGTGAAACGGAAGAGATCGTCGAAACCGAGGAAGAGGAGTTGGTGATCGTTGGCGAGGAGCCCGAGGAAGAGGCGCCCGCGCCGAAGTCCGCGCCCAAGCCAGGGGCGAAGAAGCCGGCCAAAAATGCGGCGAAGAAGAAAGCCGCGCCGAAAAAAAAGGCAAGAAAATCCAAGCCGAAGAAGAAGACCGCCAAAAAGAAAAAGGCGGCGAAGAAGAAAAAGAAGCGGTAAGTCTTTTTTAAATATCAGAGATTGACGTGAGGAAAAAGCCGGGACCATTGTTCCGGCCTTTTCTTTTTGTGGAATCGCGCCTCCCAAAGTGGGATTCCACAAGCTTTTTGCTTGCTTCCCAACTCGCTTCTCGATTCAGGAAATTGGGCTCCCGGATGCAGCCTGGCGCTGGCCGAATGCAGTAAGCAAAATAGCATTAGCATAACCTCGCATGCTGCGGGCTTTGGAACAGATCCGTCGGATGCGGCGCGCAGTCTCACCTGATGCGCTGCGACGACGGCTACTACCACATCGTGAAGTTCCAAAATCATATCTAGTCTAGCACCGGCGAATCCTGGTCAATGAACTGCTTGGAACGAGGCTGGCGGCGCGCCAACGGCCACGGCGCCGAGAACGGCACACGCGGTTTCGTGCACACCCTCTCCGTTACGCGCCCGGAACGACGGCAAGCTTCTCGCCTACACCGCGGAGCGAATCACCGCCAAGTCTTCTCTGAAAACCGAACCGCCGTCACCGACGTGGCCTTGAACGCAGAGTAATGACCGCCATTGCTTTTGTCCGCGACACGTTGCGCGACCCCGGCATCGCGCCCGTCGCGATGGAAGGACTTGCAGTGTGGGTGGCCAAACTGAAACCGTTGCTGCAATGAGGGTGAGAGGGGAATATTAGGACCGCGGAATACTTGGCAGACCGATACCTCGGGATGGCGGGGGGATGTTCTGTTTTTTTTCCTGTCTCTATGCCCCCACGGCCAGCACCAATAGCGTGGCATCGTCCTGCCAAGGGCCCTTGCTGAACTCGGCTGCCACGGCCAGGATTTTCGTCTGCAATTCTTGGGCGGACAACGTGCGGTGATCTTCCAGCAAACGCAGCAGGCGGGCTTCCCCGAACTCCTCACCCGCAGGGCTGCACGCTTCGGTAACCCCGTCGGTAAACAGAATCACGCGATCGCCAGGATGCAACTGCACCACCCCCATCTCATAATTCCTGGTGGCGAAGACGCCAAGCACGGCGCCACCCCACCGCAATCGCTGGTGCGAGCCGTCGGGGCGCACTACGAAAGGCGCATTGTGGCCGGCGTTGACATAAGTCAAACGGCGAGTAGCGCCCTGCAAGTGCGCGTAGAAAAAGGTGATGAAGCGGTCGCTGTCCGTATTCCGATAGACAATGGAATTCAGCCGGCTGCACAGCAGATTTGGCGTCAGGGAAAGGGAAGAAAGCCCGCGCACCGCCGCTTGCAAGTTGGACATCAGCAATGCGGCCGGCATTCCCTTCCCGGCCACGTCGGCGATACAGATTCCCAGCGTTTTCTCATCGAGCGGAAGAATGTCGAAATAATCGCCCCCTACCAGCCGGGCTGATTGCCACGCGCTGGCGATTTCATATCCCGGCATTTGCGGAATCTCGCGCGGCAGCAACTTTTCCTGGATGGCTTTGGCTTCAGCGATCTCTCGTTCCTGTTCTTGGAGATGAATCAGGACCTCTTCCCGCGCCCGGAGTTCTTCCGCTGCCCGGCGGCGCGCTTCGCGGCGCTCGTGTCCCAGGCCGATTTGCTTGCGGAGAATTTCCAGCAACCGCGTATTGGTCCACGGCTTTTCCACAAAGTCGCTTACGCCATATTGCATCGCTTCGACTGCCAAGCCCACGGTGGCCCATCCGGTCATCGCCACCACAGGCGGAGCGTCTTCGATCTCCCGTAGCCGGCTGAGCAGGTCCAAGCCTTCGCGTCCGGACGTGGTGTCGCGTGCATAGTTCAGATCGATGAGAAGAATATCGAACTCCTGGCGTGCCACGGCCGCCAGCAGGTCCGCCGGCGAATTCACCGTTTCGATGTTGTAGCCGTGCCCCTTGAGCAGAAGCCTCAGCGCGTCCAGAACGTCCTGCTGGTCGTCGGCGATGAGAATTCGAGGTTGCATCGATTCGCGGTCCATTGAGAGTTCTGGCGTTGCGGTCACCATGGCTGGCTCCCCTGCGTCCCCAGGTGCGGGCGTCCGTTCCGTTCCGACCCAGTGAAGGCAGTCAGGCTGCCAGCGATGCCCGAGTGTAACGGCTTTCGTGTGAATGATTTGTGCGAAATGAAGAAGGAACAAAGCGCCTCATTATGGCCACTAGCGGGAACGCTTGTCCCAATTTCGGACACTTGCGAGAGAACCAAGGATCATTCCGGAAAGAGAAGCCCGTGATTCAGGGGCTTTCGCACTCGAGCCGCGTAAACTGCGGCTGCGGCCTGCTTGCGATTTGTTTTGCCCGGAGATGGGAAGGGAGCGGCACCTACAGCACCGGCTCTGACCACTCTTCCAGCGTTTCCTTCACCTTGTGCAGGAACTGGTGGGCGATCGCGCCATCCACCACGCGATGGTCGTAGCTGAGGGTCACGTAACACATCGAGCGGATGGCGATAGAATCGTTGATGACTACGGGACGCTTTTCGATGGCGCCGAGACCGAGGATGCCCACGTTTGGCTGGTTGATCACCGGCAGACCGAACAAGCCGCCAAAGACGCCCGGGTTGGTGATCGAGAACGTACTCTCCTGCACTTCTTCGGGTTTCAGCTTTTTCGAACGCGCGCGCTCGGCGAGGTCGTTCATGTTGCGCTGGATGCCCAGAATGTTTTTCTCGTCGGCGTTTTTCACTACCGGCACGAGCAGGCCCCAGTCGAGCGCCACGGCGATCCCGACGTTGATCTCCTTGTGCAAGATCACGTTGCTCCCGTCGAGCGAAGCGTTCAGCGTGGGAAACGCGCGCAGCCCTGCGACTGCGGCCTTCACGAAGAACGGCATGAACGTCAGCTTGGTCTCGTAGCGCTTTTCGAATTCGTCCTTGGACTTCGCGCGCAGAGCGGCCACCTTGGTCATGTCGATTTCATCGACGGAGTACACATGCGCGGAAACTCGCTTCGACGCCACCATGTGCTCCGCGATGCGCTGCCGCATGGTACTCATCGGATGCACTTCGTAATTGCCGAAGTACATTTTTTCGCGAGGCACTGCCGTTTCGAGCGCCACGTGCACCTGCCCGCCCGAAACTCCGGGTGCGGCTGCCGGTGGTGGCGGCGCTGGCCGCGAAGATACCGCCGGAGCCGTGGCGGAGTAAGTCGGCGCAGCAGCTGGAGCGCCAGCGGCCGCAATGGCGGTCTCGATGTCCTGTTTGCTGATTCGCCCACCCGCCCCGGTACCCTCAACAGTGGAGAGGTCGATGCCGTGCTCCTTGGCCATGCGCCGCACCAGCGGAGAACTATGAATCCGCTCGGCTGCGGAACCCGAGGAAGCGGGTGCAACTGCGGCCGCAACCGGCGCAGGAGCCGCAGACCTCGGCGCCGCTGGGGCCGGAGCAGCGGCGGCGGGGACCTTTGCAGGCGCGGGCGCAGCCGCCTTCGCTGGCGCGGGGGCAGGGGCAGGCGCCGAAACTGCGAAGCCCGCCGCATCGATGACGCCCACAATGGTTTGAATCGGCACAGTCTGTCCTTCGCCGACCTTGATCTCCTTCAGCACGCCCGCCGACGGCGACGGAATTTCGGCGTCCACCTTGTCCGTGGAAATTTCAAACAAGGGCTCGTCGCGCTCCACCTTGTCGCCGGGCTTCTTCAGCCACTTGGTGATCGTGCCTTCGAAAATACTCTCGCCCATCTGGGGCATTACTATATCTACGGCCATGATCGCTCTCCTGTTCTCGTGAAAAACCTAGTACCGCGCCAGCTCCTTCGCGGCAGAAAAAATCTTTCTTGCGTTCGGCAGAAAATACTCTTCCAACGTCGGCGCGTAGGGCACCGGCGTATCCAGCGAAGTGACGCGCATCAGCGGACCGTCCAGGTCGTCAAACGCTTTCTCGAATAGGATCGCCGCGATTTCACCGGCAATGCCGCCCGTCCTGGTGTCTTCATGCACGACCAGGCATTTGTTGGTTTTTTTCACTGAATTCAAAATCGTCTCTTCATCCAACGGCAGCAGCGTGCGCAGATCGATCACTTCCGCTTCGATGCCTTCCCTAGCCAGGGCCTCGGCCGCTTCCAGCGAAGTATGCATCATGGCCGCGTAGGAAATAATGGTCAGGTGTTTCCCTCCGCGGCGCACTACGGCTTTCCCAATCGGCACGGTGTAGTCCCCGGCGGGGACCTCTCCTTTGATGCGGCGGTAGAGGAACTTGTGCTCGAAGAAGAGCACCGGATTATTGTCGCGCACCGCGGCCTTCAGCAAACCCTTCGCATCGTACGGCGTCGAGGGATAGATCACCTTCAGCCCCGGCGTGTGCACAAAATACATCTCCGGATTCGCCGAGTGAAACGGCCCGCCATGCACGCCGCCTCCGGACGGCCCGCGCACCACAATCGGTGCCGGCGCATTCCACAGGTAATGTCCCTTGGCCACGAAATTCGTAATCTGATTGAACGCGCAAACGATGAAGTCGATGAACTGCATTTCGCAAATGGGCCGCAAGCCGCAGTAGCTCATACCGCAGGCCGCGCCGATAATGGCGCTCTCGCTGATCGGAGTGTCGATCACGCGCTCCCAGCCAAACCGTCGGAGCAGTCCCTCGCTTGTTTTGAACGCGCCGCCGTATACCCCGACGTCTTCGCCGATCAGCACGACGGCCGGGTCCCGCTCCATCTCCTCGAACATGGCTTGCTTGATGGCTTCGAGAAAAGTAACTTGCGTTCCGTTCGACGCGTTTCCATTTGCTCCAGGCATGGCTATCTCCCTGCCTTTCTCGAAGAGCTCGCCGAGGCCGCCTTTACGGTTTTCTTTGGCGCAACTTTCGCTGCCACCTTCGCCGTGTGCTTGCCCGCTTCAGCGCGTTTCGTCCCCGCAGGCTGAGTGTCGCCAAAATGAATCGGCGCGTTCGCACCCCCGGAGCCCTGGCCCGATCCAAATCCCGGAACCGTCCAAACCGCCTCGACGCTCGATCTCGGCGGCGTCACCTCCTCAATCGGCCGCTCCCACTTCACCCGGATCTTGTGGCAATCGTCTCCCGTACAATAGACGCCCGTCTCCGCCAGTTCCGCCGGGGGCAGCGGCGAATTCTCCGCAAACTCTCGTTCCTTGGCGAGCAGGGTGTTGATCTCCTCCTCGATCTCCTTCTTACTCTTGGCATCCAGGAGTTTTTCGCTCGACAAAAACTTTTCATAGAGCGTGATGGGGTCGCGCGCTTGCCAATACGCGCGCATCTCCTTCGGCACGTACTCGGCCGGGTCATGCTGCGCATGACCCATGCGCCGGAAGCTCTTGGCTTCGATCAGGATCGGTCCTTCGCCCATCCGCGCGCGCTCCACTGCCTCTTTCGCCGTGGAGTAGACCGCGACGACGTCATTGCCGTCCACGATGTAACTGTCGATCCCATACGCCTTGGCGCGGTCCGCGAGATTCTCGAGCGGCACTTGCTTGCGCACCGGCGTCGAATACGCCCACAGATTATTCTCAAGAATCAAAACAAACGGCGCCTTCTGCACGGCCGCAAAATTCAGTCCTTCGTGAAACACGCCGGTTGAGCTGCCGCCGTCTCCGATCCACGTCATGGCCACAATCTTTTGGCCCAGATAACGCCCCGCCATGGCCACGCCCGTCATCACGGGAATCAAATCCCCCAGCATCGAAATCGGCGAAACGATGTGCAGATTGTCCAGATCCCCGAAGTGGCTCGTGCCGTCCTTGCCCTTTGTCGGCGAATCGTACTTCGCCATGTGCTGCATGAAAACGTCGCGCGGCCGCACGCCCTTCACCAATAGCGCCCCGATGTTGCGGATCATCGGTGCCAGCCAGTCCTTTTTCTCCAGCGCGTACGCCGTTCCCACGGAAATCGCTTCCTGGCCCAGGCTGGAGTAAAGCCCCCCGACAATCTTGTTCTGCCGGAACAGCTTCACCATCATGTCTTCGACGCCGCGGTTCAGCCGCATGTAGTAGTACAGATCCAAATACTGTTGCCGCGTCAATTCCTTCTTCATCCTTGCTCCAATTCCTATGCGGAAACCATGATGCCCTGCTCGGCGTGCTCCAGCTTCTCGAGCAGTTCTTGCTTCGATGCTTCCTCCATCTCCAGCCCGAGCAATTCTCCCAGATGCTTCGCGATCCGGGGCGCGACTTCCTTTTCCTCGACATTGCGCCCCAGCAATTTTTCCAGCGAAGTGGCTTTCCGATCCGCGATCCCGCAGGGCACGATCAGATCGAAATTCCGCAAATCTGTCGACACGTTATACGCAAATCCATGCGAAGTAACCCAGCGGCTAATGTGCACGCCGATGGCCGCCAGCTTTTCTTCGCTATTCCCTGCGCGCACCCAAATTCCCGTCTTTCCGGCAATGCGCTCCGTAGCAATCCCGAACTCCGCCGTCACCCGGATCATCGCCTCTTCCAGCATGCGCACGTACCAAACCACGTCACGCCGGATCGCGCCTAGGTTCAGAATTGGGTATCCCACAATCTGTCCCGGCCCGTGGTACGTGATGTCTCCGCCGCGATCGGTGGCATGAAACTCCACCCCCTTCTGCCTCAGCACGCGCTCCGACGCCAGCAAATTTTCCCGCTTGCCGCTTCTCCCCAAGGTAATCACAGGCGGATGCTCGCAAAACAGAAACACATCCGCCATCGCGCCGGCCTTCCGCGCGGCCACAATGCGCTTCTGCAACGCGCAAGCTTCCGCGTAGCCGATCAGGCCCAAATCAACTTGGAGCGCTTCTGTCATTTCTTCGTCAAACGGCACGATTTGCTGATTCTTGGCGGTTCTAAAGACATTTGTTCAGAGTTTTCAGTGAAAAACAAAATCCAAGGAAATTTACGCAATTTCCTTACTTGGACTGAAAACTGGCAACTGAAAGCCCATTGACACGCCACTACACATTGATCTGCAGCCCTCGCACCGACGCAAAAGCGTCGCCCATCGCTTCCCACACGGTGGGATGCGCGTGCATCATGTTCATCATGTCGTCGATGGTGCCTTCAAGGTTCAACACCGTTGCGGCCTCCGCCAGAAGTTCCGTCGCCAGCGGCCCGATGATGTGAATCCCCAGCACCTCACCGTACGCTTTGTCGGAAACCACTTTGATGAATCCGCCGTGACTCCCCAGAATCGTCGCTTTGCTGTTCCCCACAAACGGGAACTTCCCGGTCTTTACTTCGTAGCCCGCGTCGCGCGCCTGCTTTTCCGTCAGTCCAATCGAGCCGATTTGCGGCTCGCAGTACGTCGCGTTCGGGATCCTGGTTTTCACGATCTGATGTGCCGGCTTCCCGGCGATGTGCGTTACCGCGATGATCCCTTCCATCATCGCCGCGTGGGCCAGTTGCGGCAGCCCGGCAACGATGTCGCCGATGGCATACAGCCCCTTCTCTGCCGTCTCCATGTTGTCGCCCACGTGGACGAATCCGCGCTCCAGCTTGGCCTTTGATTTTTCCAGTCCGCAACCGTCCGTCATGGGCTTGCGACCCACAGCCAGCAGCAGCTTCTCCGCTTGCAGCGCCTGCGCCTTTCCGTCCTGGTCTTTGAAGGTCACCGTGACGCCCTTCGCGTCCTTCTTCACCGACTCCACTGCGCAACTGGTGAAAACCTGGAGGCCTTTTTTCTGAAAGGCCTTGGTCAGCTCCGCGGAGATTTCTTCGTCCTCGACCGGCACAACACGCGGCAACGCTTCCAGGATCGTAACCTGGGTCCCGAACGAATTGTAGATGGACGCAAACTCCACGCCCACGGCCCCTGCGCCAACCACGATCAGGGTCTTCGGAATTTCCGGAAGCTGGAGAATCGAGCGGTTCGTGAGAATGGTTTTGTGATCTGGTTCAATGCCGGGGAGCGATTTAGCCTCTGACCCGCTCACCATCAGGATGTTCGCCGCTGCAATCTCGCTTTTCTTTCCGTCCTGCTCCACGCTCACGCGTCCCGGGCCTTCATACTTTCCCCAGCCCTGCACCCATTCCACCTTGTTCTTCTTGAAGAGAAATTCGATGCCCTTCGAATGCTTCTTGACGATTTTGTCTTTTCGCAAAAGGACATTGGCCCAGTTGATTTTCAGCCCGCTGACCTCGAACCCCAGTTCCGCGCCATTTTTGAATTGATCGTAAACTTCGGCATGATGCAGCAGCACCTTGGTCGGAATGCAGCCGACGTGCAGGCACGTCCCGCCCAGGTAGGGGTCCTTTTCCACGACCACGGTCTTCAAACCAAGTTCGCCCGCCCGGATCGCCGCAACGTATCCGCCGGGACCACTTCCGACAATCGCCACATCGTACTTTGCCACTCGTAGTCTCCCTTCCGCAGGGGCCAGGACCAGTGAGTCGCGCACCCCTTCACCATCACACTCGAAAAAAGCTCGAGGGGAGTCAGGCCGATAAGACGACAGGTCGCCGGCTGTTCGCTTTGCGAACGCCATCCCAAACGGAGAAAAAGCCGCCCGCGCTTACGGCACAGACGGCTGCGTCCTGGCAAACATCGAATTTTAACAGCCGCCCGCCCCCCTAGCAACCTCCGCCCCTATGGCCTCCGCGGCAAGCCTGTTGCTCGGTTTTTCCGGTGCAAGAGGGCCTTGGAGGCGAAGGTACGGCGAACATCCGCCGTTTTCACCCTGGAGAGCCGCCTGTCGGCCTTGCTTTAGTTCTAGTTACATACGCACGATTCGATTGAAATTTCTCTTGTCCGTAAATTCCCCTGTCGATTCAGGCGCGCGGAATGGCCGGAAAGTATCGCTCTTCCAGGATGACGCGGTGGTGCATCTGGTGGCCGGCGGTGATGAAAGCGAGGGCGCGCACGGTCACTTCTTTCTGATTGGCGGTGCCGCGCCGCGGCCAGGCGTCTTCCTTCAGCGAACGAAACAGGCTGATGCTCGCGTTGCGCACGGTCCCAAACTCCTCGGCAAGACCGGCAAGGGTCCGCTCGCCAAACCCGCCATTCCGTACGTAGTCATCCTGCTCGAATCCGGGCAGCGGCGTTTGATCGGCGCGCGCGAACCGCAATGCCCGGCAGGCAAAAATGCGCTCGGTATCCGTGATGTGCCCGAGGACTTCCTTTACCGTCCATTTTCCCGGCGCATACCGGAAGCTTCCGTCCCGCTCGCTTCGCCCCGCGAACAACTGCAGCATCTGCAAGCGCTGCGACTCGAGAACCCTCAATACATCGGACCCCGGAACTCTCGATATGTAGTTCGCGTAGTAGTCCGCATATTCGCTCGCTTCCGGTCTGTTCATGATGGAGCCTTTCTTGTAAGGAAAGGAAGTATAGCGCTGGGAGGAACTCCAGCGCACTTCGAAGTCGGCGGGCGGCGCGCCGCGGCTCGCCTGCCGAAAAGATTGGATTTCTGTTTCAGGAGAGCAACAGTCATTTCGGCCGCCGATTCGCCTCGATGTTGTGTCGCTGCACTCATTGCGTTTCGGCAAATTTTCCCCTGCCGGGAGCGAATCTGTGCTTTTTGTTTTGCCCTCCTTATTGCAAGATAGCGCCTGCCTATGAGCACCTCCGATCGCACCACCATGCGCGTTGCTTTTCAGGGCGAACCCGGCGCTTTCAGCGAAGCCGCCGCAATCCAACTTCTCGGCGGCGCCATCAGAACCGTGCCCCGCGCAACGTTTGAAGCCGCTTTCACCGCCATCGCCGAAGGCGCCGCGGACGCGCTCCTCGCTCCTGTGGAGAATTCTTTGGCCGGCTCCGTTGTGCGCGTGTTCGATCTGCTGATGGAAAGCCGGCTTGCGATTGTCGCGGAGACGATTCTGCCGATCGAAATGCAGCTCATCGCCGCTCACGGCGCGTCGCTTGCTGATATCCGGTCCGTCGCGTCGCATCCCATGGCGCTGGCACAGTGCGAGCGTTTTTTCGCTGCTCATCCCCAATGGAAGCGCGTTCCCGCCGAAGACACCGCCGGTAGCGTGCGCGAAGCGCTGTCTCGCGGAGACAAATCCTGCGCCGCCATCGCCGGGCGCCGCGCTGCCGAGCATTATCGCGGCGTGATTCTTGCCGAAAGCATCCAGGACAACGCCGAAAATTTCACTCGCTTCGTGCTTCTACTCCCGGAAAAGGAAATCGCATCATGGATTTCCCCCGAGGCTCGCAAAGTTTCTCTGGCGATGCGCCTCGCCCACCGCCCCGGCGCGCTCCTTGCCTCCCTCGAGCCATTTGCCAAGCACGGAGTCAATCTCCTCAAGATCGAAAGCCGTCCCATCCACGGCCGCCCCTGGGAATATCAATTTTTCATCGACGTCGAAGCCGAGACACCCGCTCGTCTCGATGCCGCCCTCACCGAAGTCCGCTCCGCCACAAGCGAACTCCGCGTCCTCGGCCGCTACCCCGCCGCGTCTCGCTAGCTGCGAGGCCTCCCGTCTGTCCCGCGAAAAAAACAGCTCGGACGAATGTCCGGCTTTCCTTCTCGTTGACTTCCTGAGCTTCCTTATTTCCCTTACCTCAGCAGTAGCTGCACTCCGCTTCACCCATACCGCCTGCGATGCCATCCTTCATCCGCCGCAAACGGCGCCCCAGCCGCTCGGCCATCTGCTGTCTCGCGCGCCACAACCGCGCCTTCAGGGTATTCTCTGTCACTCCCAGTTTTTTGGCGGCTTCTCCCGTCGAGTAGCCCTGCACTTCCCGCAACACGAACGCGGTGCGCAAAAGTGGTGAGAGCTCGTCCAGATTCTCGCTGATCATCTCTCGCAGTTCGGTCCCGGCAAAAACCTGTTCCGGATTCGGTCCGTCATCCGCGAAGCGCTCCGAAGCGGGCAGCTCGTCCTCGCGCGGCGTTTCGTCCAGCGAAACCGCCGGACGCGCCTTGGCGCTCCGCCGGCGCATCAGCGCGGCGTTGATCACAATGCGCGTCAGCCACGTCGAAAACTGCGACCGGCCCTCGAACCGCTTTAGATTGCGGTAGGCCGAGAGAAGCCCGTCCTGCAGGGCGTCTTCTGCGTCTTCCGTGTTTCCAAGCACGCGCAGCGCGGTCTGAAACAACGGCCGCTGATAACGGCGAAATAGGGCTTCCACCGCTTGCTCGTCGCCTCGCTGTCCGGCGCGGATCAAGTTCTCTTCATTCAGTTGCATTCCCACTGCCGCTTGCGTTGCCATGGTCGTCCCCCCCATTCGAATCAAAACTCTTGCGCGCCCCTGGGCGCCGAAACTTCTTTCCTCAGTGAACCGCCACCCCTCCAGCGGGCGCTCTCGGTTTCTTCATCAGCACCAAAATCGGAATCACCGCAAAAAACACCACGCCGAGCATCTTGAAATTATCGATAAACGCCAGCATTACCGCCTGCCGCTGGATCGTGCCGTAAATCATTCCGTGCGCTTGCGCGCTGGCGTGCGCCGCCGTCGATCCCGCCGCGATCAATTTCACTTGCGTCCCGTTCAGCATGTTGTGATACGCGGCGCTGAAATCGTTGACGTGCTCCATCAGCCGCGACTGATGAAACTGTGCCCGCCGGTCCAGCATCGTGGTTACTGTCGCGATACCCACGCTGGCCCCGATGTTCCGCGCCAGGTTGATGATTCCCGTGCCCATGTTGCTCTTTTCTTTTGGCACATAGGCGAACGCCGCCACGTTGATCGGAATGAACAGAAATGCCAGCCCAAAGCTTTGCAGCATGCGCGCCCGCACCGCGTGTCCATAGTCCAGCCCGAGGTCCCAGCCCGCCATGACAAACAGCGCCGAGGCCGACACCATGCAACCAAAGGTAATCAGCATCCGCGTGTCCACCTTCGACACCAAGATTCCCACCACCGGCATCATGCACATGATCACCGCTCCGCCCGGAGACAGCGCCATTCCCGCCAGTTGCGCCGTGTATCCCAGCAGTTGTTGCAGAAACTGTGGAATCAAAACCGTGCTTGCGTACAGCACGAATCCTAGAAAAAACATTGCCACCGTTGCGATCGCAAAATTGCGGTCCTTCAGCATCCTCAAATCGACCACCGGCTCCTTCTCGCGCAATTCCCAGAGGATTCCCGCGATCAGCCCAAAAATCATCATCCCGAAAAAAACGCGAATGAAATTCGATGACAGCCAGTCCTCGCGCTGTCCCTTGTCGAGAATAATCTGCATGCTCCCCAAACCCAGGCTGATCAACCCGATCCCGATGTAGTCGATCCGGAATCCCGCTTTCACATTTGCTTTCTTCATGTACGGCGGGTCGCTGATCAAAAAGTTCGTCAGCAGAAGCGAAATGATCCCCACCGGTACGTTGATGTAAAAAATCCATCTCCACGAAAAATTGTCGGTAATCCATCCTCCCAACCACGGCCCAATCGTTGGCGCCACAACCACTGCGAGCCCATACACTGCAAACGCCATGCCACGCTTCTCCAGCGGGAACGTGTCGTTCAAGATCGCTTGTTCGCTCGGCTGCAACCCGCCGCCGCCCACGCCCTGCAAGATCCGGAAAATCACCAGCACGCCCAGGCTCGGCGCAAGCCCGCACAAGAATGAACTCAGCGTAAAAATCGCCACGCACGTCATGTAGAACCGTTTCCGCCCGATCAATCCCGAAAACCATCCCGAGAGCGGCAACACGATCGCGTTCGAAACCAAATACGACGTCAGCACCCAAGTCGATTCATCCGCACCCGCGGACAGGTTTCCCGCAATATGCGGCAGCGCCACGTTCGCGATGGACGTGTCCAGCACCTCCATGAACGTCGCCAGCGTCACCGTAACGGCGATTACCCAGGGATTGATCGTCCCGTCCGGCATCCTCAACTTGGCTAGTATCTTATTTCGCATGGCCTTTGCATCTCAGTCTCTGCCGGTACTACGTATTACCGTTGCAACCGCTATCCTTATTCCCGGTTAATTCGTAATCACCGTCGCGTCCACATTCATTCCTGGCCGCAAAACCGCCTTCTCGGAAGAAATCGGGTCCAGCACGATCTTGACGGGAATCCGCTGCACCACTTTCACGTAATTTCCCGTCGCGTTTTCCGGAGGCAGCAGACTCAACACGGATCCCGTCGCCCCGGCGATTGAATCCACTCGTCCGCTGAACGTTTTCCCGTACGTATCCACCTTTACTTCTGCTTTCTGCCCGGCTTTCATGTTCCTCAGTTGCGTCTCTTTGAAATTCGCCGTCACCCACACGTTCTCGAGCGGGACAACCACCAGCAATCCTTGCCCTGCCTGCACGATCTGTCCCGGCTCCACCTGCTTGTGGGTGGCCACGCCATCGACAGGAGCCGTGATCTCCGTATAGCTCATGTTCAATTCCGCCGCTCCGAGCGCCGCTCGGGCCTGTTCCACCTTGGCGAGTTTGGCCTGCGCATCCGCGGCCCTCATGCTCACCTGCTTGATGTCCGCGTGCGCCGAGGCCACTCCCGCACGTGCCTGCTCGACTCGCGCCTTTGCCGCGTCCAGTTGCGCCTTGGCAACGTCCACGTTGCGTTGCGCCTGCGCCAGTTTTTCTTGGTCCGCCTTAAGCGCGCTCGCGGTCGCGTCCGCATTGGCTTTTGCTGCGTCGTATTGCTGTTTTGAAATCTCACCCTTGGCCATCAGCGGCAAGTAGCGCGCCAGATCCGCCTTCGCTAGCTCGGCATTGGCCCGGCTCTTCTCCACGTTGGCCTGCGCCCACGCCAAATCTGCCGTCTGTGCCTGCTCGTAGGTAGCCTGTGCTCCCGCTAGGTCCGCCCGCGCCCCCATGAACTGCGCATCCGCGCTCGAATTCCCGCTCGCCACGTTTTCCCTCGTGCGCGGCACGTCCACTCCCGCGGAGCGTGCTTCGCTCTCCGCCAGCGCCAGCGCGGCCTTGGCCTGGTCCACCGCCGCCTGATAATCGCGCGCATCAATCTTCACCAGCACTTGCCCCGCCTTCACCGCCAGATTGTCGTCCACCAGTACTTGCTCGACGCGCCCGTAAACTTTCGATGCCATTGGCGTGATGTGCCCGTCCACCTGCGCGTCGTCCGTCGTCTCGCGGTTGCGGTAATAGGCGAAGAGCCCTGCTATCGCCGTCAGCACCACCGCCCCGCCAACCATGAGCATGCGCTTCACCTTCGGGTTCGCTAACCCTTTCGGCGTGTCCTCCAGCGACAGCTCCTCAGTAACCCGCGGCATTTTTGTCGCATTTTCGAATCCAACTTCGATCTCAACACTCATGGTTCCCCCCGATTACTTTGCGTAAACCTTTTCCATTTGCCCTATCGAGCGCGCCAGGTCCGCACGCGCCTGATTGAAGCGATATAGCGCCGCAATCTGGTTGTCGTTTGCGCGTGCTAGCGAATCCTGCGCCTGAATCACTTCAATGTTGTTCGCCACTCCCGCTTTGAAGCGGTCCCGTGCCTGATCCACTTCTTCCTTCGATAGCTGCACACCAAGGTTCGCCACTTGCACTTCATTTCGCGCCGATTGCAGATTCAGAAGCGCGGTCTTCACATCCAGCGCGATCTGATTCCGCAGATCATCCTTCTGCTGATCCAGTTTCTTGATCTCCAGGTCCGTGCGGACGATCTCGGCGTGTATCCTTCCACCGGTAAACAGCGGCAGATTCACATTGGCTTGATAGGTGTAGGTGGGCAGCGTGGTGCTTCCCGACGTTCCCACATATGCGAAACTCCCGTCGAACCGCAACGAAGGCAGCCGCGAATCCTGCGATGCCTTCTTCTGATATTCCGCGGCCTTGATCTGCGATTCGAGCGCCTTCCACTCCTGGCGCTCCGCCAGCGCGAGCTCGATGCTCGGCTCGACTTCCGGCTGCGGGGTATCAAAAAAGCTCAAAGAATCCCGCAACTCAATGGCCTGCCGCGGATCCAGATTCAACAAACGGCTTAGGGCGAAGAGCGATGTCTCACGGTCCGTTTCTGCCACGATTAGCCGCTGCTTTTCGTTTTGTAGCTCCACGTTGGCGCGCAGCGTGTCGATTCCCGTACCCACGCCTTCTTTCTGTAAGTCCGCCGCCTGGTCGTACAGCGCCTGCGCCAGGCTCACGCGCGATTGCGACGCCTGCACATTGGCCACCGCCCGCAGCGTCCCGATGTACTGCGAAACCACTAACAGAATCACTTGCTCTCTTGTCGAAAGACTGGTCGCTTTGCTTGCGCTCACCGAGTCTCGCGCCGCTTGGTATCTCCGCCATAGCGTCAGGTCGAAAACCGGCACGCCGAAGCTCGGACCCGCGGAAAACACTTGATACGGACCAAGCGTCTTGGGAAATCCGGGAAACGGCGTCCTGCCTCCGAACTGCGCCAGCAGGTTTACTTTCTGCGCTTGGTCCGAGATCTCGGCATTCGCTTGCGGCAGGAGATCGGCTCGTGCAATGTTCTTGTCTTGTTCGCTTTGCGCTGCTTGCAAAATCGCGATCTGCGCTGTCGGATTCTGCTTAAGCACCAGCCCCACCGCTTGATCCAGCGTCAGCCGCAGCACCTGCGTGGGTGCATTCCCCGGCAACGCGGTCTGTCTGTTTGTGCCTTGTGCATGCGTCACCGTGGGCCCCAGCAGCAAACTGAAGAATGCCGTGTAAAAAATAATGTGCGAGCGCTTGGGACGTTCCTTCGCAGCGGCGCTCGGGCCGTGTTTCTCCCGCGCCACAATTTCGTGCACGATGGCTTGGTTCAAACAGCCTTCCGCGACCAACTGACCACCTTGCCGGTGAATTTCCATCAGCAGCGCTTTTCCGGCGGCATCGATGAAGCTCACGGCACAGAGATTCATGTGGAATTTCTCGCGCGGCGAGGCCGCGTGCAGCTCCCGCCAGCACTGTTCGAGCGCTGCCACCCAGGGCCCCGCCAGCCGGCCCTCGACGCTGAGGAAGATCTTTCCGCGCTTCTTCTCGGTTGTAATTCTTAGCATTGATTGCGTCCTGCTCGCGTTGTGTAGATGCATTGCGATCACCATCCGATGCAAAAATTTGTTAATGGCTAAGTTAAGCTAAAACAAAGACTTATACCTCGATTGGGAGAGCGAGAGGTAGTTTAGAAAGGGCAATATATGGGCGTTATATCAAATATGGTCTGCAATATAGTGACCACATATGGTCTTCATTCCTTTGCGGGGCTTTGCCTTCCTTTCTACTTTGCTCTTCGCTTGGCACATAGGAATCGACCCGCAACGCGAGCGGCAGTGGTTGCCCGCAGTCCATCTCCACCAGGTCTCCAGAATCTGGGTGTCCCCTGTTCGGACGGTTCGTCCGTGCGGATATTCTTTTCCCCCAGGATGCGTCCAACACGAATTACCCGGCCCCAGAATTTGTGCGTTCCGTAGGCCTCCGCCGTCACCTACGCGCGCTGGCCCACTCGCAATCTGGAGACGTCGTTTTCGTCTCTATGTCCAGCCGCACACGCAAAATGGAATGGTCCGCCATCGTGATCACCGGCGAATCGAATTGTGTCGAGACGCTCCCCCCGTTGTGCCGCAGCTTCGGCAGGATCACCCCGTTGATCGGCACGCGGATGTAGCTTTTCATCCGCAGTGAAGCGAAGGAACTCATCTGATCCACATCTCGCCGTAAACCTTGGGCCGATACTTGCTAACTAGCCAGACCGCGCTTCGAATCGCCCTCTTACTTTTTCACCGCAATGGCCTGCAATTCGAAATGCCCGCCCCGCAGGAGCGATCCGGCTCCGATGAATTCCCGCGCTGGCAAGTCCTTGGCCGCGAAGTAACTCTTGTAAATCGGATTGAACTTTTCGAACAGTGAGAGGTCCGTGCACGCGATCTGCACGTACACCAGGTCGTCCATGGTCATCCCTGCCTGTGCCAGTACCGCCTTCTCTCCGTCCAGCAGGTTCTTGATCTCGTCGTCAATCTGCTCCGGCGCTTTTCCTGTCTTCGGATCCAGCCCCAGCCGTCCCGCCAGATACAACGTGTTCCCCGCCAGGATCGCGTCGCTGAAGGGCAGTTGCGCGGGCTTATCTGGAAGATTGATCGCCTTCCGAGTGGGCTGTATCGTAACCTGCGAAAACGCGCCGTGTACCGTAAGAATTCCTGCCACCGCCAAAACCACCACGAGGAAACTGATGCGACGATTCATGTTTTCCCTCCATTCGATGAGTTGCCCGATGCGCCGCGCGAGTGTAATACCCAAATGCGCCTTCGGCAAGTCGTCCGCCGCCGCCTCGCTTGCCCCGGCCGACAACCATCTCTATGGCATCTCCCGACTCGTTTAAACTACAAGGCGATGAACCCTGTTCGAATGAAGTAGAGGGAAGTGATGCCTACCGCGAGCCACAGCAGCACGCCTAGAAGCAGAGGGCGCCAGCCTACCTCTTTCAAGGTGGCGCGGGAGATGCCGCTGCCGATGAGGAACAGTGTCGCGGTGAGGCCGAAGCGGCCGAGAGTGAAGAGCCCATTCGAGAGATGTGCGAGCGCGAGAAGATAGGTATTGACCACGGCGGCGAGAACAAAAAAGGCGACGAACCAGGGGAACTGGAGGCCGAGCCCGCTGCCGGCATTAACGGGAACGCTCTGAGAGCGGTTGTGCTTGATGGCCGCCGTGGCGAGAGCGAGGGGAACGATCCAGAGAGCACGGGCAAGTTTTACGGTGGTGCCGACGACCAAGGCCTGCGCGCCATGTTTCGTGGCGGCGCCGACCACGGAACTAGTGTCGTGAATCGCCAACGCGGCCCAGAGTCCGAATTGCGATTGTGAAAGATGGAGTGCATTGCCGATCGGCGGAAAAATCAGCAGGGCGATCGAATTCAGAATAAAAATCGTGCCCAGCGATACCGCCATTTCTTCTTCATCGGCTTGAAGAATGGGACCGACGGCGGCGATGGCGCTGCCGCCGCAAATCGCCGTGCCTGCGGTAATAAGAAATGACGAATTGCCGCGAACCTGCAAAAGTTTGCCGAGTGCCAGACCCACAAGCAGCGCGAAGGAAATCCCCAGCGCGGTGTAGATAAATCCGCTGCGGCCCGCTTTCAGGACTTCGTGCAGATTCATGCCGAAGCCGAGGGCTACAACGGAGCTTTGGAGAAGAGTGCGGGCGATGCCGCGACTTTCGTCGATGTACGGATGCGGGAAGCTGAGACCGAAGAGAATTCCCAGTGTGAGGGCGATCGGCGGCGAAACTATTCCCGTGAACGAAAGTGCGAGAGCGAGAACAAAAATAATTTTCGGAAGAGTGGGCATCGATTGGGAGAAGAATATCAGGCCGGGAGCCGGATGGGCCAGCAGCACCAAGCAAAGGCGCCTAGAAGTTGCCGTTTGCCTCTTCGAGCTTGCATGTTGGTGAATATCATTTTTCTTTCTCTTTCGGGGCAGGCGCAGACGGAGCAGAGGGCTCGGACTTCGAGGGCGTGGAATGTGCCAGGGCGGCGACGATTTTCTCGGTGGCGCCTTTGCTGGTTTGACAGTTGCGATCGTAGATGCGGCATTGTGCAAGAGTGTAGTTGCAGCCGCAAGTGCATCCTTCGGCGTTGAATTTATGGAGTGCGACGATTTTTTGTTCCGGTGTGAGTTTGGAAAGATCGACGCCGGGGAGCTCGGTGGCACGGACCGCGTTCTTGATGAAGATCTGGCCGGTGTCGTCGAAAGTTTCTACTTTGACGTTGCCGATGGGCAGGCCCAAGAGCGAGCGGACTTCTAATTCATAGAGAATCGGGTTGTGGAGCCCCTCGTGCTTCTGAACAATGCGTCCTTCGGTATCGAGGAGGAAGGATGTGGGAAGAGCCGCGATCCCCCCGTACTTCATGCGGATGTCATTTGGGGCGAGTGCCACAGGATAGTTGATACCGTATTTTTCGACGACTGTTTGGATGGCCGCCGGATCGTCATCGTCGACAATAAGGCTGAGAATCTGGAAGCGGTCTTTGTACTTGGCCTGGAGATCGATGAGATCGTAAAGCTCCGCCCGGCAGGGTCCGCACCAGGTGGCCCAGAAATTCAGAAGGATGACTTTGCCTTTGGAGTCCGCGAGTGTGACGGTCTTGCCGTCGAGGCCGGTCAGCTTGAAGTCCGGCGCGGAATCGGGATTACGAACAAAGCGGATGGCGGCTTGCTGGTCCTGCTGAGAAACGGCAAAGACAGGAAAAAAGCAAAGAAGTAACCAAGCAAGGAGAGAAAAAATGGCGCGGCGATGGAAGGCGTGTCTCACGGTGGCATCTATAGGAGACCACAGTGGGTGGACGACGCCAAGGGGACGATTGGGATTTCTAGTCAACAATTCACCCCCCCCCATGTTTTTATATCACCGCGAGCGCCCGGGAGTTTGGCGGGGTAACGGCTTGATCTCAGAAGATTAGGGGAGAGGCTAAAGTTGGAAAAATGAATTTGAAGGGCCGCAATTTCTCTCTGGAACTTGTAGTACTGCAAAAATTCATCGAGGCTGAAGAATTTGCCACCGGACGAGCGCGGGAAAAACTCTATCCATCTTATTTTGAGTCCGTTACGTAAGGCAGAAGCGCTGCCTGCTAGTAGCGTGGGAGGTGCACATGCATTTGACCAGGCGGCACTACCTCATGATCGGGGCGCGATCTTGCTGACGGCAGTGTTGACGGTGTCTGCCGCCACACTGCGAGACAGGTCCGACGCTGTGATGCTGCCAGAGCACACGGCGATTCACGTGACGCTGGACCAAGCTGTGGCGAGTAACCAGAGCAGACCGGGAGACCACTTTGATGCAACGGTCTCCGAGCCGGTGGTCGTAGACGGCCAGACAGTGATCCCACAGGGTGCACATGCTGAAGGGCTCGTAGTTGACTCACGGCAGTCCGGAAGGCTGATGGGCCGGGCACAGTTACAGCTAGCGCTGCAGACCGTAGCGGCAGCAGTGAACGGGCAGAGCTACGACGTCCGAACCATCTCGCACCCGAGGATCGGCCGTGAGCACAAAAAACGCAACCTGGCGTGGATCGGTGGCGGCGCCGGCGGAGGGGCGTTGATTGGCGCCCTGGCCGGCGGAGGCACCGGCGTGCTGATCGGCGGACCCGTGGGAGCAGGAGCTGGCGCCACAGTTGCGCTACTGATAGGAAGGAAAGACATCAAGCTGAGGGCGGAGACGCCGCTCCAGTTTGAGCTTGCTGAACCTGTGACGATCAAAGTGAAGGGCTGAGGTTTTTTTCAGGCCTTTTACACAGCGTCTGAAAGGCGGGCGTGACTTGCGCCGAGGTTTGGCCGAGGGCGCCCGCCCTCTTTTTTTTGGGCTGGACTTGAGCTTCCGCGGATTTTGGCGAGTCTTCGGTGGAACCGTGCGGCTGAGCGTAGAAAGAAAGCGGAGGCCCGGACAGAATGGGCGGAGTTACGCGAGACCGATTTCCAGAGAGCCGAGGAGCCGCAACGCTTGCAAAAGCGAAGGACTCCTTCGTTGGTGGCGCAGAAGTGCTACGGCTGCGAGGGCGCGGCGGAGGCCACGGCGGTGTTGCCGATGGCGTCACCGTTGACGACCAGCTCGACGCGGCGGTTGCGCTGGCGGCCTTCGGCGGTGTCATTGGAGGCGACGGGCTGCGTTTTGCCGAAGCCGCGGGCGGTGATGGAGGAGGCCGGGACGCCTTGCTCGGCGAGAAAATCGCGGACGGAATCGGAGCGCCGTTCGGAGAGCTGCTGATTGAAATCGTCGCCGCCGACACTGTCGGTGTGGCCTTCGATCTGGAGAGAGAGGCCGGGATGCGCGAGAACGATGCCGGAAATCTTAGCGAGTTTTTCGCGGGCACCGGGCTTGAGCGTGTAGCTGCCGGTGTCAAAGAGCACGTCCGACATGTTGACGATGAGGCCGCGGGCGGAATCGCGGGTTTGCAAGATGGAATTCAACTGGCTGAGTAGCTGACCGCGGAGCTGGGCTTTTTCGGCTTCTGCCTGCGCAGCGGCCTGGCGAGCTTTTTGCGTTTCAGCTTCGGCGGCAGCCCTGTCGCGAGCGGCCTGTGCGGCAGCAGCTTCAGCGGATTGCTGCTGCGCTAAGGCCGTGGCACTGGCCTTCTCGGCTTCGGCTTGCTGGCGAGCGGCTTCTTCGGCGGCTTTCTGCGCTTCCTGCTGCATGCGTACGGCTTCGGCCTTTGCGGTTTCCGCTTGCTGGCGAGCTTGCTCGGCTTCCTGGCGGCGCTGAGCTTCAGCGGTGGCGTCGGCGCGGGCCTTGGCTTCGCGTTCTTCGGCAGCCTTTTTGTCCGCGGCAACTTTTGCCTGAGCGTCTTCTTCAGCCTTTTGCTTTACGGCCATGACGCGAGCTTCTTCTGCGGTTTCTATGACTTCACGCGCGGCAGCTACGACGGATTTTTTGTCGCTCCTGCGCGCGTAGACCTCCTCGGCGTTGCGGAGCTGCTGTTCGGCCTTGGCCAGCGTGGAAGTGGCATATTTGTCGGCCAGGGCGATGTGCGCGATGCGCAGGGAGTTGCGCGCTTCAAAAAGTTCGAGCGGAGTCTTGCGGTCGATGCCAAAGATGGCATTTTCAATTTTGGTGTTCGAGGAGGAGTAGATACCGCGGCCGAGAAGTTCGTAGCTGGCGTCGATGTTTTCGACTTTGCCGAGCGTGGCGGGACCAAAAACGTTTTCCAGCACGACCGTGTTACCGGGCTGAGTGACGGCGAAATACGGTTCGGCAGTAACGATCATGCCGAAGGTTTGCATGTCGGAGATGGCTTTCACTTCACCACTGCCATTTTTCAGCACAACTTCGCCGAGGTTCACGGCACGGCCTCCGGGAGACACGGCCCAGAGAACGTAGGTCAGATATTCGAGGCCGAACTTGGTAGCCTCATCCAGACCTGCAAATTTTGCTTCAATCTCTGTGCGGCTGCCCTTGTTCTGGACTTTGGCTTCGCCGCTGGCCTGCTGCATCAACTCCGTACCTTGAAAATCGATCTTGGTTGAGCCGCCAGCGCGGCGGTAATTCACGGCTTTGGTGGTGCGCGAAACGGTTTTGGCGGAGCCGGCAGACGCTGGGGTCTGACCGAGCACGGGAGCAGCCAGAATGCTGAATATCCCTGTTAACACGAGACATGTCGATGCGATTTTCACGTCAAACCCCCTTGGCCTTGAAAGGCGAAAACATTCCGATAGCCGCGAACTGCGCCACAATTCATACAGAAAGAGCGACACACCCTGTTTCAACAAGCGTTTGAAAATCCCCACGGTGGGATATGTCGTTTCGTATCTACAGGCTAGCAAAGAAAGGGGCAGAAAGATGCGGCACCGAGCAGAGCTTTGCCTAAGTAATCAACTCCTCGGGCGGGAACACCGCTACGAAAATAAGCGTAAGTCCTTTGTATTCATTGCGGCGCTTCTGCGAGACGGCCCTATTTTCATGCTACGCGGTGCGCCGAAGGAGCATGAGGTCTGTTAAGCGAATCACTCAGAGGGACCGCAGGAATTCGAGAAGAGCTTCCTTTTCGGCGGGCTTGAGCTTCTCGAATTTTTCGGTGACGTGAGCGGCCTCGCCGCCATGGCGCAGGATGGCGTCGAGAAGGGTGACAGAAGCGCCATCGTGCATGAGACGTGAGTGCAGGCGGAGGCCCCAAAGCGGTGCGGTGCGGATTTTGTTCGCGGTGTTTTGGAATTCCGGGATGGAGAGATTTCTCCAGGTGGTCTTGTATACGTTCTTGCCGTAGTGCTCGGTCATGGACTGAACGATGCCATCGCCGGTGCCGACATTGTGAAGCAGGAAGTCACCATAAGGGTGAAACTGCTTGTCCCCGAGCGCCGGCGGGACGGTGAAGGCCCCGCCATTGACTTTTGTTCCGACAGCAGCGGTGGTCAACGTCTGGACGTGACAAATATCGCAGCCTACCTTGTCGAATAACTCAGCGCCCAATCTTGCTTTGGAGGTTTGCGCAACTTGGGAGTCGCGTGCGGGGGCTTCGCTGGCGCGCAAGAAGCGCGCGAAGCGATCGATATCGGAAAAGCCCTCGTGCCCGGGCTTGTCATTGGGCTCGCTGACGGTGTTGCAGAGGTTGGTGATTTCGTCGGGTTGAAGGCGGCTAGTGATGCCCATTTCGTTGAGGTACGCGTCCGCGGAAAAGGACAACAGGCTGGCCTGCTGGTCCTTCCAACCGAACCGGCCGACGGCGGTCTGGCCGGGCGCTTCGACGACGGGAACGTAAAGGACCTGACCGCAGATTTTGTTGTGATGTTTCTTGCACTGCTCCCTAGCGAGGTCGACGAAAGTTTGATCAGAGACGGCTTCCACGAATCCATCGCCCAGAAGATTCAGCGAAACACGGAAGGTGCGAATCTTTTCCGTATCCGGCACGCGCTCCTGAATTTCCGTGCTGGGGAGCGTGCCGTTTGGGCAGATGGCGCGGTCGTTCACCAGGGAGCGGCCTTTGATAATCTCGGTTCCGCGGGCGATGGGGATTTCGGGATCCTGAAATTTGCCGTCGGCACCGCGGTGACCGACGCGCAATACATTGACCTGGCTGGAGCCGCCAGATGTGGGATTCTGGTGGCACTCCCGACAGGATTGCGCGTTATAGAGAGGGCCGAGGCCGTCGGAGATGGCTTCGGTTTCCTCAAACTTGGCTTGATCCGCCGCGTGGGTAGCGTCGTCCACCAGGCCGTTGCTCTTGTTGTCGAAGCCCGTAGGTGCTTCAGGAAGGGGCGGGGCAAAGAAGAAAAGCGCACTAGCCAGCAGGGACACGCCGATAAGGCTTTTCATGAATACCTCGAGGCTGGTGCAGGAAAATCTACGCTGAAACGGCTGGAAAGCCAAGTTAAAAAGCCGTAAGAAATGAGCCTGCTGCTAGGGGAGCGTCACTTGACGAATTGGGGTGATTCGCCCTTGGACCAGGGGTCGTAGGTGACAAAGAGGTGGATACGGTCGGCGACGCTGGGGTGATCGAAGAAAATCAATACGTAGATGGCATTAGGATCGGGGTCGACTAGAACGGTTTCGCCATAAATCTGGAAGGAATGGGCGGCAGCCTGGCCCGCGTCCGGAACGATGCCGTGGGTAACTTCGAGGCTGTAGATATCGGCCTGATTCTCCTGATAGCGGCTGAAGGTATTGCCAATGGTGTCGGAGGCGAAACTGAAGAGAGCGAAGAGCAAAAGAAGCGCGGGGAGCGAGGCCCAATCGTGCAGGCCACGGACACCCCAGGCAGCGCCGGAACGTGCAAGAAGCCAGCCGATGGAGCGGTAGCCGAGGTACAGAAGAACAAAAATCATCGCTCCGAAGAACAGGAATCCCTTCCCAAGGTGACCCAGGACGTAGTGACCCATTTCGTGGCCGAAATCCGTGAGCACCTCATCAGTGGTTTCCTGTGCCAGGGTGGTGTCCCAGATAATGATGCGCTTAGAGGCGCCAAAGCCGTTGACGGAAGCGTTGGTGGCGATGGTCTTGTCGCTGGCCTTCATCCAGAACATGCGCTCCGGTGGAATTTCCTCGCCAGCGCGGCGGGTGACGCGCTGGAGCTCGGGGACGAGCTGCGGGGCTTTGGCGGAGAGCGGTTCGTATTTATGGAAGAGGGGATCGATCACGTAGGGAGATATAAACATGCCGAACAGCAGAATTGGCAGCGAAATGATCCAGAAATAGAGCCACCATCGCCGCGGGCTCTTGCGAATGACGGCATAGAGAATCCAGGCAAGCAAACTGCCGATGATGATGGTGAGGAGCTGGGCCTTGGCCCAATCAGCGGCCCAGGAGGCCCAGGGTTGCACGGAGATTTTGTAGAGTTTCGAGACCGATTCCTGAAAGACATCGATGGGAAGCTGGAGCACGCCGATGGTCAAGATGAGAAGCGGGGTGAAAATGAATGCTTGAACAAAGCGGTTTTTCGAAAATTTTTCGGCCCAGTCTCGATATTGTGCAGAGAGCTTGCGACCCAGGATGAACCAGAGAACCAAGAGGCCGTAGAAAAAGCCGATGATGCGGGAGGCGAAGCCAACGCGGCCGCGGTTGCGAGCTTTGCGATAGAGATCGGGCGGGAGGGTGTAAGCGGTGATTTTGTTTTGCGGCTGAGCGTGGGCGCTGGAAGAGGCGGGTGAGTGCGGAGTGGGGCTGACGCTGGATTGCTCAGACGCAGAGGCGGCTGGCGGCGATTGCGGCGAAGCTTCAAGAGAGGTGGCCAAAAAAACGGTGGGGAGTAGAACGAGGATGAGATTGCGCGCGAATTTTGCCACGGCTTCTCCTGGTCGGAATGCGAGGTCGTTTTGTGAAATGCAGTATTGCTGAATTAGCGCGGCCGCCGGATGGCGAGCTTGCGCGCGCTTCAGACTGCGGGATCGGGCTGCGGCACCTCGCGAGGTTCCCGGTGGCGGCGCGAGGCGGCGTCCGCGGAGGCGGACCACTTGGCACGAAGTTCTTCCGCGCGACGGATGATACGCTCGATGAGATCGCCGGGCGGCTGCTTCTTTGCAGGGGCCTCGGAAGGGGCACCGTTGGGAGAAATTTCCAGCAGTTGGAGTTTTTCGAAAACGGGTTTCATGGCGTGGTCCGGATTGCGGAGAAATTCTGTGCCTCGGATGCGGGTGAAGATCCAGCCCATGCGCTCGAGGACGGACTGGCGGTCCATGTCCTCGGGAAGTCTCTCGAGGGGATGATAGCGGTCGCCATCGCACTCGATGGCAAGGCGGCGGCCGTCGCCTTCGACGACCATGTCGATTCGAAACGCGCCCACTCGCCATTGCGGAGCAACACGATAGCCGGCGGCGCTGAGGCGCTTCATGACTTCGCTCTCAAAGGGGGACTGCGAGCGCTTCTCCTTTTCGTCGAGCGCGCGCATGAGGCGGCTGGGATCTTGCGCGTGCTCGATCAATTGACGGCGAAGGTCGTCGGCCTGGAGGTCGTTGTTGGGACTGAGAGAGTGGACAATCCACATCTGGTCGCGGGCGCGGCTGGCGGCGACGTTGAAGCGCTGCTTGAACAATTCCTGGTCGCGGAGGGAGAGCGGGCCGCGCTGTGCAGTGTCAACCAGAGAGATGAAGATGACGTCGCGTTCGTCGCCCTGGAATTGGGCGGCGTTTCCACAGAGGAGGCGGTGGAGCTCGTAGCGGTCGGGCGAAAGATGGGCACGGAGAAGATTATCAATCTCGATGGCCTGTTCATCACCGACCAGAGAAACCACGCCGAAGCCGGTGGGCTGTCCGGCATCATTCTTCTTGTATTCCGGCTGCTCGATCGCGGCGGCGAGGAGGGAGGCGGTAGCCAGGGCTTCCTGACGATTGATTTTGCCATCGCGGCTCGAACCGGAGACGCGATAGGCGATGGTGTGAGGGCGGAGTCGAACGCGGCTGGCGTCGCGCAACGGCTTGATGCGGTAATCGTAGGAAATCAAGTTGCTGAACTGGATGATTTCCGGGACGCAACGGAAATGTTCAACGAGGCAAGTGGTCCCGCCAAAGGACTGGCGCGCGAGGTCGTAGATGGAAATTTGACCATCGTAGAGATCGGAATTGGGAATTCCCGGGAGGTACTGGAAGATCAGGTTCTGGATGATGCCGAGATCCTGGCCGACAGCGGAAGGGCTGACTTGCTCGTGATCTCCAACAACAAGGACCGTTTTTCCAAGATAGAGAGCCACCAGGGCCATGACATCGCTCTGGCTGGCTTCGTCGATGATGACCACGTCGAAACGAGTGGAGCGCGGGTCGAAATTCTCGACCACCCGGGATAGCGGCATGACCCAAACGGGAACAGCGCTGCGGCATTCGGACATTTTCCTGGCCGCTTCGGCACGCAAGAGAGAAACGCGAATGCCGTGGCCTTTGCCAATGCGGCGAATCGTGTCCAACCATCCCACCAGTGCTTGGCGCTGGCGGGAGGAAGTGCGGCGGGCCTGAGCGGACCAGGCGCGCTTGTCAATGAGGCCGACGGTGATGCGGCGAAGCTGTTCACGGAATTTTTCGCTCCTGGTCTGGAGCGCTTCGAGGGAAACGCCAGCGCGGCGGTCGAGTTCATCGTTAAGCTGGCGCCAAGTCCAGGCAGCGGTGGGATCGCGCGGCGGCTCACCGCGGCCGTGCACGCCGGTACGATTGCGAATGGCGGCGGCCCAGGAAGGCGCAGCGCTCTCGAGCTTGGCGAGCAGGGTGCGGCGGAGATCGAGATCGGCCTGGCGGCTTTTGAGTTCCAGGAGGCGCTCGTAGGCGTCGCGGTAGTCGTTCGAATGCTCATCCTTCACGGCCGCGAGGAGCTTGGAAATGACTTTCGAGGATTTGGCTAGGCGCGCACGAAGCTTGAGGCGGTTTTTGAGGTCGCGCATTTCTTCTTCGAGTTGGAGCAGCTTCAGCCTTTTATAACGCGAGTCGAGGATAGCAAGGAGGGATTGATTGACGGCTTTGCCAATGCGCACCAATTCGCCGTCGGCGCCAACGACCGCGGGTTGTTCCGCAAGAAACTTTTCCCAGCGAAAACCGAGATCCTCGAGTTGCTGTTGCAGCGGGAGCCAGGTGTGTTCGTGCCAGCCGAGGCAATTCTCGATGGAATCGCAAAACTGCATGAGTGTTTTTTCGACTTCTTCGCCCATTTCGCTCGAGGGCGGAGTCCCGAGGGCCGCCACCTGACGGTCCCAGCGACTGGCGAGGTCCTGACGAAGTGTCTTGAGGCGCGAGAGTTTGCGCAACGCATGGAAATGTTCCGGCAAGCGCGGGTGCGCGTTGTTCACTTTTGTTGATTCGATGAAATGGTTCCAGGATTTATGCATGAGAAGCGTGAAAGAGCCAAGCTTGCCGTCATCCTCAAGATGGGCAAAGATTTCGCCCGCGATGCGCTCCTGATCTTCGAGCGATGAACTGTCGGAGAGCTGCGGGCCGTACTTGACGAAGGATTCCTGGGCGTTGGCGGCTTCGCGGTGAACAAGGCGGACGAAACTGACCAGTTGGTCCCAAGGCTGGCGATGCGCGTCGCCGTATTTGCCGGCATAAACGGCGGCGAGCTTCCACTTTTCCTTCCCGGAAAGCGGCTCGACGGCTTGGGTCAAGTTGGCGGCGAGGGATTCCAATTCATCCGGTGAGCCTTGGGACGCGCCGGATCGCCAAAGATCGGAACGCAGATCCAGATCCTCCATACCGAGGCGATTGCGCTCGCTGACGGAAGCCTCGAAGTCTTCGGGCCGAGGCAGATCATGGAGTTCGGGAAGATGGCCTGAAAGTTCAGCTTCGTCTTCCCGCGTGACGGTAACATTGCTGCGATATAGATCCGGCAACTCGCCCCCAGAAAGGGGCAAGGGAGCTACAGCAGCCACGGGACCGGGGATCCAACCGAGGGTTTCTTTTTCCCGCGCTACTTTGCGCGCGGCATCGGCAGGTGCCCAGGATTTTCCGGCAATGACGATGTCGCGATACTCGTCGGCACGGGCATCGGCGAACTGGTTTCGGACATCGTCAAGCTTTTTCAGGAGGTCGGTGCGTTCGGCTTCCAATTTTTTCCATTCGATCTCGAGTGAACCGGCGTCGGCACGCGACAATCGTTCCGCAATGGAGCCGACCGCGCTTTCCAATTGTTTGCGGCTGTCCAGGTCGTTTTCGAGAAGGCTGACGCACAGCGGCCGCAGTTCGGGAACAATGTGATGGCGCACCATGCGCAATGCCTTGGTGGTGTGGCTGGTGACGAGGACGCTTTTCCCCTGGGCCAGCAAGTGCCCAATCAGATTTCCGATGGTGTGCGTCTTTCCCGTGCCCGGAGGACCTTGAACCAGAACCCCGCCGTATTCCTCGAGTTGCTTGGCAATACGAATCTGTTCAGGGTTGGCGGGCTTGCTGAGAAGAACTCCGGCGTCGGCTTCGCCGTAACGATTGGTTGAAGGATCGGTCTCTCCCTTGTCAGGAAGAGGAGATTCCTCGCCAACGATATTTAAGAGAGACCAGGGCAAATCTTCGCGAGTTCGAAGGTCCGCCAGGATGCCTTCGATGGCGGCGGCGAAACCTAAGGTGCGGGAGCGCAGGAATAGAAGCGGGCCACGCCCGATTTGTGGATCATTCGCTTCACCGGCAGGCGCGCGGTCCTCGAGCAATTCTCCTCGGGGGGAGAGCTGAACAACCAGGCGCTTGAGAAATCCGGAGGTCGCGCCATTGATGAGCGGATGAAAGCCTTCCTGCTCCAACTCTTCGCGGCAGCGGCCGATGGCGCGTCCGTCCACCTCGGTCATGGATTGGAAGAGGGCGGAATAAAGTTCGACCGGGTGGTCGGCTTCCGAGAGAGTGAATTCGGGCACGGCCGCATTGAACTGAAGCTGCAGGCGCTGCAGGAGAATGGGATGGTAGATGTTGCCTTCGGCGCGACGCCAACTGAGAATGCCATCTCCGAGAACCAGCTCCACGCGCTCGGCTTCACGGTCGATGCGGCCATAGAGGGAGTACAGGGTCTCAAAGATTTTCATCGCGGCGCGAGCAGGCTCTTCGTTTTTGGACCATTCTTCGCGCACCATTTTCCAACGCTGCCAAGCGGCCATCCGGGACGGTTCATCGGCGAAGTTGGCGATGTGCGTTTCGCCTTCTTGACCCGATTCATTCCGGGAAGCACTAACGGAAGGCTCTTTTGACGGGTCGTCCCATCCGGCTTCAAGCCAGGTAGCGATTGTGCCTGGAGGTTCGGGAGCAGAAGTCAGCGCCGGACGCTGCACCTTCAGAACGAATCCGCTGGAGCTTGCGTCTTCATTCTGAAGCTCCGCGGCTTTGCTTTTCGTGGGGCCGGATTTAGAGGCGCCTCGTTTGATGGTGGGATGGTCCGGGAGATCGCCCAACCAGAGGCTCCAGAGTTGTTCGCGAATCTGGCGCTTGGCCGGATTGCGATGCTGGTTGAGGGCTTCCAGGTAGCGGAAGACACGAGTGAGCTTTTCCCTCGCGATGCGGAGTTTCTCTGGATTCATGACTCGCTGCCTCTATTCCCCTTGAGTGTAGGGGCTGGGCACGGCTGGTGAGATGTTCAGGATACCAGCGTTTCTCGATGGCCTGTCAATAGAACCCAGAGACTCGCAAAAAGTTGATGCAGGCGCCGCTAAACCGGGCGGCGGATGCCAAGCTTGCGCATGCGCGCTTGCAGCGTGGTGCGCTTCATCCCGAGGAGTACGGCGGCGCCCTTGGGGCCGGCGATGCGCCACTTAGTTTGCTTCAAGGCGCGTAGGATGTGCTGGCGCTCGGCTGCTTCGAGCGTGGAGATCGAGGAGCTGGATGAAGTCAAGGAGGTAATGGAAGTAAAGGACAAAGAAGGATCGGCACCTGCGGTGGTGGCGAGGGCTGCGGATTTCAATTCGGCGAAAGGGACACGGAGTTCTTTGCCGGGAGAAAGCAGAACGGCTCGTTCGATGAGGTTTTCCAGCTCGCGCACGTTCCCCGGCCAGGAGTAGTGGGCCAAGGAGTCCATGGCCTCGGTGGGAATGTATTCGACGCCTTTGTTGAGCTGGCGGCTGAATCTCTGCACGAAGTAGCGAACTAAGAGGGGGAGATCCTCGGCGCGCTCGCGGAGCGCGGGGATCTGAATGGGGAAAACGTTTAGGCGATAAAAGAGGTCACTGCGAAAGGCGCGCTCGGAAACGAGTCTCGTAAGGTCTTGATGAGTGGCGGCGACGACGCGAACGTCCACGCGCTGCGTGCGATTGCCGCCGAGCCGTTCGAATTCCTGCTCTTGAAGAACGCGGAGGAGTTTCGGCTGGAGTTCGAGAGGAAGGTCGCCGACTTCGTCGAGAAAGAGCGTGCCGCGGTCGGCCAGTTCGAAGCGGCCGATTTTCTGGTTGATGGCGCCGGTGAAGGCGCCGCGCTCATGGCCGAACAGTTCGGATTCGAGAAGACCGCTGGGAATAGCGGCGCAATTTACTTTGACGAAGGTGCGATCGCGGCGGGGGCTGAGATTGTGGATGGCGCGAGCAAAGAGCTCCTTGCCGGTGCCGGTTTCGCCGAGGAGCAGGACGGTCGTGCCGGCGGGAGCGGCGAGCTCCACCTGGGCGAGGGCGCGCTTGAGCGCGGGACTCTCGCCGACGATTTCCTCAAAATTGAATTCACTGCGGATTTCTTCCTCGAGGTAGAGCTTTTCTTCGGCAAGCTTGTTTTTCAGCGCCTCTATTTCCTTGAAGGCCAGAGCATTTTCCACAGCGATGGCGACCTGCGCGGCGACGGGCTGAAGCAGCTCGACGTCCTCCGGGCTGAAAGAATCCGGCCGCCGGCTCGCGAGATTGAGTGTGCCGAAGGTATGCCCATGATGCATCAGCGGGATGCAACACACGGCTTGCAAGCCTTCGGCGCGAAGGACGCGGATAATTTCCGTGTCGTAACGGTCGAGTTCGGAGCCGCGCGCGATCAAGGGCTGGCTGGTGGCGATCGCGCGGCCGGCGGGGGAAGTGTCGCGCGGAACCAACGTCTCCGGCTTGAAGATGTTCTGCTTGCCGGGAAAATCGAGGGCGTGAATCTTGAGCAAACCGGTTTGGGAATCGAGGAGCGCGAGGCTGGTGTAGTCATGGTGAATCACACGCTCGAGGGTGTTGACGATGCCGCGGAAAAGATCGGGTAGTTCGCGGCTGGTGATCAGGAGATTGTTGATTTCGAGAAGAACTTGGAGGCGGTCGCGCTGGCGCGCCAGTTGCGATTGATAAGCCTGGGAAGTCGCGAAATTGATGGCGTTATCAACGGCGACGGCGACCTGGCTGGCGACGCGCTCCATGAATTGCAGCTCGGTGTCCGTGATGCGCTGCGGGACGAGACGGCCGAAACCCATAGCGCCGAGGCGGTGCTGAGCGGTCGTCAGCGGAAGTATCGCGAGTGAGCGGACATTGTGTTCACGGAAGCGCTTCAGGAATTCAGGGAAGCGCGCTTCTTCATCAGTGTCGCTGACCACAAAGGGCTGCTGCGTTTGCCAGACCCAGCCCGAGGGGTTGCCCTCGACAGGAGACTCGCTGCCGGTGGGCTTTTCGCTGGGGATGCGCGTTTCAAGAACGTGGAGGCGCATGACGTTGCGTGAAGCATCGTGAAGAACGAGAGTGAGGAAATCGAAGTCTACAACGGAATGGAGGCGGCCGGCGAGGTCGTGAAAAAGTGCGGCGAGATCGCGCTGCTGGGCGATAGCCTCGCTGACTTCGAGCAAGGCTTCGAGCTGACGCCGGGAATGTTCAAGCGGGGAGGTGAACGCCACTTCCGGCGGGGAGATGACGGGATCCGCCATAACAGGCAGGATAACACCCGGGTCGGCGGGGGCTCAACCGCAAGCATGCCAACATCCGCCGGACCAACTGTACCCAGCGGAATGGACCCGGAGCCGTGAAGAAATACAGATAAAGCGGCAAGCGAGCGAGAGAGGCTGTGAGTGCCACTACAACAGCAATTCGCCGATAGAAAAACGTCGGAATCATCGCCGGTATGAAAGAAAGCTTCCTATCTCGGCCATCGTGAACAGGGGGCCCGTAAGCCGGCCCCCACTGAGCTCCGAAGCGCCCGCGCCACAGTCACACCGAGCAGACAACTGGCGGGCTGCCACAACTTTTGTTTCCCAAATTTCGCCTCGCGATCTCCTTTGTGTTGGCGGTCAGCCCTCGTCATGGAGGTCCTCCGACGTCGTACGCGGGAGAGTATCGAGTGCCCGTGGCCATGAGGCGTTCGATGATTTCGACGGACTGGATGCCGCCGCGGGCGCCGATGGCAGTGCAGTTGAGCGCGGCGGCGGCGCAGGCAAAATCGAGCTGGCGTTGCAAGGGCCATCCTTGCAAGAGCCCGTAGATGAAGCCGGCGTGAAAAATATCTCCGGCGCCAGTGGTGTCAATCGTCTCCACGCGAAAGGCGGACGCGTAGTGGAAGCGCGTCCCGTCCCAGGCCAACACACCTTCTTCGCCGAGTGTGGCAGCGGTAAGACGGCAGCCAAATCGTTCCCGGATAGCTGGGAGGGACTTGCGCAACTCAAGCTCTTGCATCAGGCGGCCCGGAATATCCCTGCTGGTAATGAGAAAATCGATGTTTTTCAGCAACGCTTCCACGCCGGGGTAGAGTTCGTCCACGTCGGCGATGACCGGAACGCCGGCGGCACGAGCCCAGCTCGCCGCTGCAGCCGCAGCCGCGGTGTCGTGGCCATCGACGTGAAGGGCGCGAGAATGGACGATCCAATTACGGTCCAGTTCTTCCGAACGCAGCGTCAAGCGGTCGTCACGCTTCCAAAGAACCGTGCGCTCGCCGGAGTCGTCGACAAGGATGAAGGCCTGCTGGCTAGGACATCCGGAAGCCGTGAAGAGATGCGCCTCGACGCCGAGGCGCGCAAATTCCGCCCGATGGAGCAATGCTGCGCCGTCGTCGCCGACCGTGCCCACGTAGCGCGCGCGCAAACCCCACTGCTGGCACGCAATCATTGCCGTGGCGACCTGGCCGCCGGGCAACACTTTCGCGGAGCGAAATTCGACCTTGGATCCGCGAGCGGGATAGTGTGCGACGGGAATCAGCGTGTCGGTGGCGTTGAGCCCCACACCGACAACATCCACTTTGGACGAATTCGCCATAAAGGACCCGGCCACTGTAACGGAAGCGTGGACGTTTTCAAAGGCGCAGCCAAAGCGTCAATTGAAGCGCGTGGTGCGCCAGAGGGCCAGGCCGCAAATAAAGAGGATCAGGAACAGGACCGCAGTCAAAAGTGCGGCTGGTCCCCAATGCAAAGACATCTGCGGGACGCGAGCCATCGCCGCAAAGATCACGAACACACCGGTGGCGAGGACAACCAACACCCAGTCCAGCGCGCTACGAGAGGGCTTTAATTCACCATGGAGTTGGCGGCCGTCCATACGGGCCTCAACGAACTCTGCGGCGACACCGTAGCGGTCGCTTTCTCGAATGGCCGCCTCTTTCCAGCGGGTCTGCTCCTGACCAGTTGCCGAAGAAAACGCAATGGCACCGACTCCCAACATCATGAGCAGAGTGCCGCCGATGACTTCCAGGTAGACGGAAAAGCTCCTGCCGTGCAATTCTCCGAAAACAAGAATCCCCCACAACAAGCCCCACAGCTGATTCGAATTGGAAAGCGGAATGCCGCGGCTGATGCCCACGTATTTTGCAGCATACTGCTGGAAGACGTCGCCAATCACCCAGACGAAGCCGCCAAGCATCAGCCAGAAAATGACGCCGCGCGCGCTGAGCAATTCCTGCCATAACGGAGCCAGGCCCAGGGAGCTTACCGAGAGGATCGTCATCATGCCCAATTCACCGAACGAAAAGAAAGTCACAAACGAAAGTGGATTCATCCCGGTCAAGTAGGCTTTGCGGTAGGGGATGTACATGGTGCCCCAGAGAATTCCGGCGCCGAGCGCAGCCCAAACTCCATGCAGGGAATGCGCCGTCGGGCCAGGTGCTGACGAAGCGACGGCTAACAGTGCCGCACCGGCACACATGACCAGCGCCCCACCCAAGACGCCCGCGCGCCGGCGCCAGCCCGCTTGGCGCAACTCATTGAAGAAAAGAAGTCCCCAAAGAATGCCGAGAAGGCTATTCGAATTCCAGAGAGGAAAGGCAATGCTCAGGCCGATGTCGCGGATGGCGAAAATGGTCAGCGTGTTGGCCACGGCCCAAAGACATCCGGCAAGAAGCGCCCAAACGATCAGGTGAGGCGCACGGCGAACATCGGCGCGGACGGAGGAGGTGCCCAGGATCAGGGCGGGCAGGCTCCAGCGCGCGAGAAAAACGCCGATGACCATGATGAGTGAAATGACCATCGGAGAGATGCCGATGGAAACGAGCTTCGTCGGCGCTTCGGCGGCGCCCAGCCAGGCTCCCGCAGCGAAGCCGGAAAGGATGCCCAGCAGTTGAAGCTTTTTCAAACGCGACGGGTCTTGGATTGCGGCGGGAAACTGGGAAGGCAAGGCATTTTGCTCCGATCCAAAAAGTCAGCGAATAAATTGAAGAAGCAGCAATCCACCCATCAAGACAGCGACGGGCACCCAAAAATGAATATCGCTGAGAATACTGGTCCACCAGCCGCGCGTGTAGGAGTCTTGTTCAGATGCTTTCATATTCATCTCTTATCAATCCAAGCGGTGGAGAATCATTTCCACCGGCCTACTCACCCGCTCGAAGCGCTGCTCGTGGGCCGCGTCAGAAGAAAGCCGCGCAGCAAGAATTTTGATCGCAACTGTGCGCTCCAGCCGCGTATCCCGCGCGCGATACACTTCGCCCGTGCCGCCCGCGCCCAGCGGCGCGACGATCTCATAAGGACCAAGCCTGTTCCTAGCAGATACACTCGCCATTGGCTCAAATTATAGCCCTAAAACCTATCCATTTCCGAGCGGCCAAGATTCCTCGCGAATTCCTGCCTTGCCAATCCGCTCAACCGAACGCGCGTAGCTCGCGGGACTTCCCTGCGCCGTGCGCGGTGGACTTGACGGCACATTCACCTGCACCGTAAGCTCCACGAAATTCTGCGATTGAATCTGAATCTTGCGTGATGGAAGGGTGGCCAGGGAGAATGGCAAGCAGCTTGGCAAAGAGCTACGTCGTGCTAAGCGGAGCCATTTTGCTCGTGGTTGGCGTGGTGGGATTTTTTCGCCACGAAATGTTCCACCTCACATTCCCTCCTGCGCATAACGTATTTCATCTTGTCAGCGGCGCAATCGCCCTTTGGGCTGGGCTCGCTAGGAGCGCGGATGGACCGCGACGGTTTGGCCTGATTTTTGGAGCGATCTATACGCTGGTGGCCTTCGCGGGCTTCGCCGGGCTGCGCGACTTCGGTCCCATCCAACTGGATTTGAACACGCATTTCAATTTCATCCACCTCGGAGTTGGCCTCCTCAGTCTGGCGGCCGGTTTAGCCAGCGCAAAATCGGCCGTGGGCCAATAAACCGAATTATCTTCTCGCTGCAAACGGCGAGGGGCTCAACTCAATCGCCAATGAAGGGAGTCACGTGGTCAAGCGATCGGGAGAGATGGGGTGCAACTGCCAGGCCTGTAGCGAACTGAAGGCGCTCATAGGGTCATCGCTCGAGCGAAAGCGGAGAGGTCCATTTGGTTGGCGATAGATGCGGACGGTGAATGCATGCATGTGGTTGCAAATCAATTCGGCCACTGAACCGTCGAGGAACACGTGGAATTCAAAATTGTGGTTAGAGGCGAAAGGTACCTCGGCTGAGATTTCATTGACAGTGAATTTTGCCGCATAGGAACTCTTGAGTGCAAACTCGACGGACCACCAAGGTCCACTCCGATCTTCCAGAACAAAGGTGCATCGAGAGGACATCGTTCTCCACAGAATTTCACCGCACAGATTTTCGATTTTGACATCCTGAGCCGAGAGTGCAATCTGCGAAACGGGGGCATACGGTCCTTGGCGGATGAAGGATTTTGCGCGAAGCGCGTCCACTTCCGGTGCAGTTTGCATGAGGAGATCACCACTTGAACCGAGCGACAGAACTCTGGGCAGGGCCATGCAACCGGCCCAACCGGCGGCGCTAAATTCAACTTCAGGGCGTGTTTCCGGAATCCAGCCCCACAGGATGCGATTGCCCTTGGCGTCGAGTTGCGTTTTCTGTGCGTAGTAGGCGCCGTGATCGAGGATTCCGCTCCTCTCGGAATGGAAGATGAGTTCGCGGGGATCGAACTCGCCCGATTCCCAAATCGCCTGACCAGCAGCCGAATAAAGAAGGACGTGCTTCTTTCCCAGCGGGAAAAAGTCCGGGCACTCCCACATCTCGCCGGAGTCCACGGGATTGACAGATTCCCTTCCCGTCCACTTTCCGGAGGCCAGGGGGTGCAAGTATTCCCACTGGCGTAGGTCCTTCGAGCGATAGAGAAGCACGCGGCCTCCTTGCCTAAAGAGGCCCGAGCCGACACCGAGATACCAATTTTCACCCTCGCGCCGGAGAAAGGGATCGCGGAATCCCGCCAAGCGAGGGTCCTTTGGCGGCTGGAGCACGGGCTGATTCCATTTGGTCCAGGTGAGAAGCTGCGGATCGGAGGAAGTAGCAAGGCACTGGACCTCGCGAAAGTTGTGGACCCCGTCGCGGAGGGTCGCTTGTTCCGGGGCCGCGGTCTTTACACCGGTGTAGAGAATTGTCGCGGTGCCGCGATCGTCCACCGCGCTTCCGGTGAAACACCCATCGGCGTCATCCCAGCCGGGAGTCGGAGCAAGCGCAATCGGCAAATGCCGCCAGCGAATCATGTCCTCGCTCACCGCGTGAGCCCAGTGCATATCGCCCCAGACGGCGGCGTTTGGGTTGTATTGGAAAAACATGTGATACCGGCCATTCCAATGAATGGGGCCGTTGGGATCATTCATCCAATTTCTCGCGGGGAGCAGATGATATTGCGGGCGGAATGGATCGGCAGCGAGATGCTCACGCAAATTCTGGGGCTGACTCCTCCGGAGTGACGGCGGCAAGGAAGCGCACGCACCAGAAGCGCCGAGAGCCCGCACGAATTCGCGCCGCAAAATGCGCATGGCAATTAGCTCGGTAGTTTAGATCGGCCGGCTTGGGTGATTCATTCCCGGCAGACAGGCCCGCTCCTGCAGTCGGTGCTCATCTAGTAGTTTTCGCGCTTGGTATGGGCATTTTCCTGTTCGCCTTTATAGGCCTTCCATGCCTGACTGATGACGTAAGCGTGAACCGCATCCGCCTCAGCGACCGTCATGTGAGCTTTGGGAAAAGCAAACTTCGGCGGATCGGCAAGACCGGGCATGCCTTTTGACCAGTGGCTGCCGCCCAAAACGATGCCGTACCAATCCTTGTGCACTTCAGGCGAGGCATAGCGCAAATCCGGGATCGCGCCGTCCTCCACCCAAGCGCCGCTGCCGTCGATGCCAGGCGAGTGGCACCCTTCGCAGTAAAACGACACGTAAAGTTTCTCGCCCTTGTTAACAGTCTCCGGACCGACTTTGAGCTCAGGCGGTTTCGGCACGGGCGGAATTTCAATGTGCGGAGTCGGAAAGGGAACCTTGCCGCCAAGTTTGAAAGCATAAAGGCGATTTGGGCCGCGCTTGGATTCCGCCGTGGCCATGGTGCGCCCGGGAGCAAAGAGGCGCGATCCGGAACCCCAACCCACAGAGGTAATCACGTACTGTTCGCCATTCACAGAAAAGGTGACGGGTGTGGAATCGATCGCCGACTTGGTCTGGATGGACCAGAGTTTTTTCCCGGCGTCAGCAGAATAGACCGCGAATTCGCCCGTACCTTGTCCTTGAAATACCAGATTGCCAGCAGTGGAGATGACGCCGCCATTGACGGAGATCTGCTCTTCGACGGACCAGCGCGCGGTTTCCGCGATAGGGTCCCATGCGATCAGTCGGCCAAAGAGCCCCTCGCCGCCTTCTCCTGCTTCCAGTGCGGTTTTTGTGTCGGAGCGGCGATCCGTTGATGGAATATAGACGACCCCTGTGAGCGAGCTATAGCTCATAGGCCACCAGTTGTGGACCGTCCATTGTTTGCCGCCGCCCTGCGATGCCGGGATTAGGACGGGGCGTCCCGTTTGAAGGTCGTAAGAAGCAGCCCAAGTGGTTTTGACCAGCGGCTTGGCGGAAAGAAGACGGCCGGTTTTGGCATCCAAGATATAGAAGAAGCCATTCTTGGGGGCGGTCATGGCTACGTGACGCTTTTCGCCGTTGATCATGAGATCGGCCATCATGATCTGATTGTTTTCCGAGTGAACGTTCTCAGTGCCCGTCTGGAAGTGCCAGAGGTATTCTCCAGTGTCCGCCTTCACGGCGATGATGCACTGGGAGAAGAGCTTTTCCCCGGTAATTTTGACTCCGGTCATTTCACCATAGCCGACGTCTGCGCCCGCGGTCCCAAAAATCACGAGGCCTGTCGCGTCGTCATAAGTGATGGCGTGCCAAACATCGCCGCCGCCGATCTTCCACGAGCCTTCGCCAAACCAGGTTTTTGAGGCCATCTCCAGTTCTTTTGTTTCGAAACCTTTCGAGGGATCGCCCGGAACGGTCCAGAACCTCCAGACTTCCTTGCCAGTCTCGGCGTCATAGGCGGCAAGAGCGCCGCGGACGCCATCATCCGAGCCGTTGTAGCCCATGAGGATTTTTCCTTTGGCAACTCGGGGCGCGCCGGTGATGCCGGTTTGCTGAGGCTCGCAGACTGTGGCCTCCCAGATTTTCTTCGCCGTGGCGGCATCGATTGCAATCAGGCGGCAGTCGCCAGTGCCCACATAAACTTTTCCATTCCAGACGGCCACGCCTCCATTGGTGCGCGCGGAGTACGAGCCGTTCAGCGCCTGATCGAGCCGGATTTGCGGATCGTACTTCCAGAGGAGCTTTCCCGTGGAAGCTTCCACGGCGTAAACCTTGGAGAGCGGAGCGCTGACGTAGATGACGCCATCGACAACGATCGGCTCGGAGACAATGCCCATCGCGCCGTCGTAATCCAAATACCAGGCAAGGCCCAAATTGCCGACATTCTGATCGTTGATCTGCTTGAGCGGGCTGAAATGTTTCGAATCGTTGGTGCGGCCGTTCACCAGCCAGTTGATCCCGGAAGCGGCATCGGACAAGACGCGCGCCTCGTTCACATCGCCTGGCTTAGCCGTGCTGTCCGCCGAAGAGCGAAGCGCAACGGCAACTCCGATCGCGACAACGACGAGAGCCAGACCGAGAATGCGCCGCGTGTTCATATTAGACCGCCTTTCGAATGAGTCACCGAACGTCCGCCGCACCGATGCGAGATCGCTTGCCCGAACCTGATTGGCGTGGGATTTCTGCTTGCCATGTTAGGTGCGCGGCGGAAAGAAAGTCAACGCGGGCCCTCGCACCGCTGGGCGAAGAGCATGCCAGCAAGCGCCGCGGAAGCGCAGCAGGGCCTGAACGAGCGGTGGTTCACCAAGGCCGCGTAGAGAAAAGTAACGGCATGACGCTGAGCAAAGCGGGTTTGGTGAGCGCGATCACCGCCCCGAGCGCGGCAAGCGACAGCCAGAGCTCTCTGATTTGTTTCTCCGCGACATCGAGCGTGACGATGAAGACCGCGGAAAGAAGAAGGGCGCTGGCGGTAAAATTCCAAATCCCGGAGACCGGCCAGCGGGAAAAAATGGGGCTGAGCTCCCAGATCCAAGCCGCGAAGAATCCGATTTGCGCACCCCACGTATGACCGCCCCACGCGTGGATGGTGAAGCCGATTGCAGCGGCTATGATGCACTGAACGCCAAGCAGCACGATCGCCGAAGCGACCGAATAGATGCCGAAGAAACGGAAGACCAAGGCCGCCAAATAAGGATAAACGGAGGCGATCCAAGCGGTCGGACCGGGTGTCCTGGTAAAAGGGCCAACTGAATCCCTTTCCGAGAACGATGCGCTCGGCAATGCTGCAAACTTCCGCGCCGAAAGGAAGAATCGAGCCCGGGGCACGGAAGTACGTTTTTTCCAAAGGACCAATCCGAAACGCCAGATAAATCCGCAAACGACAAGCAAAATGTAAAGACTGTGATACCGGTGGTCTCGGGCGGCGAGTCGGGGTTAGAGCGAGCTTCCGGAGCGACGACCGGCATATCATTTATTGTGAGCGACACTCTCGCTCAGCGGCAAGGTGGAGTTGCAGGGTACATTCTTATTTGGCAATGGAAGGGGGAATGAACAGTTCACAAAGGAGCAAGCCAACCTGAAGAATCAAAGCCGGGGTAGCCCGTTGGAGGGAAGAGCAACCTCCGCCGGGAGTAGTGCGCGGCTGGATGGATCGCAAGATAAACTCAAAGCAGAAAAATCCGTGGTAAGCAGAGGTCAAATTTCGAACCAGCAACTCGATTCAACCAGGTGACGGGCCAAACAAGATGAAAGCGCAGCTACAGGTGATGAAATTCGGCGGTACCTCGGTGGGCGATGCCTCCTGTATCGCGCGAACCGCGCAAATCATTGCGCAAGCAGCGAAACAGAGCGGCTGCGTCGCTGTGGTTTCGGCGATGAGCGGAGTGACAAACCGATTGATCGAGGCTGCCAAGAAGGCGCAGACAGGGAACGCGCCTGAGGCCGCAGACGTTGTCGATGCGTTGCGGCAGCAGCACGAAGCCGCGCTGACGAGCCTGATCCAGCACGAGCAGGAACGCGCGCGGATCAGACAGCAGATGGAAGAGGTGCTCGCGGAAGGGCGGCGGCTCTGCGAAGGAACGGCGCTGCTGCGGGAACTCACGCCGCGCACCCTCGACGCGATTTCGAGCCTGGGGGAAAGACTCTCCGCACCGTTGGTGGCGGCAGCAGTCAGAGAACTGGGGCTGCCAAGCGAAGCCATCGAAGCGACGGAGCTGATCGTAACCGACGCCTTTCATGGCGGCGCGGAACCGCACATGGAATTGACGCGAAGGAAATCGCAAGCGCGGTTGCAGCCGCTGTTGGAGAAAGGAATTGCGCCCGTCGTGACAGGCTTCATCGGCGCAACGACGGAAGGGCAACTGACGACGCTGGGGCGAGGCGGCTCCGACTATTCGGCGACAATCCTGGGCGCGGCGATGGATGCGGATGAAGTCATCATCTGGACCGACGTCGATGGCGTGCTCACGGCGGACCCGCGGCTGGTGGCGGACGCGCGCACGATCCCGGTGATCTCTTATCGTGAAGCCGCCGAGCTCGCTTACTTTGGCGCGAAAGTCCTGCATCCGAAGACGCTGAACCCGGTGGTGCAGGCGGCGATTCCCGTTTGGATTCGAAACAGTTTTGCGCCCGAACGGCAGGGTACGAAGATCACGCCGGAAGGGCGCAGCATCGGCGGTGGCGTAAAAGCGCTTACGGCGATCCGCGACGTGACATTAATCAGTGTGGGCGGGCCGGGAATTGTGGGATTGCCCGACGTGCTCGGGCGAACCTTTTCGACGACCGCCGAAGTGCGCGCAAACGTGTTGCTTATTTCGCAATCGTCCTCGCAAAACGATATCTGCTTCATCGTTTCCACCGAGGATGCTCAGCGGACGGTGGAAGCGCTGCGCAAAGAGTTTGCGCAAGACTTGGCGCACCACAAGGTGGAGCACATCACCGTGGATTCGAATGTCGCGATCGTCGCCGTCGTTGGCGAAAATATGCGCGGGACCCCGGGAATCGCCGGCAGAACTTTCAATGCCTTGGGGCGTGAGAATGTAAATCTGATCGCCATTGCCCAGGGCTCTTCGGAATGCAACATTTCCTTCGTGATCGATGAGAAAGCCGTGAAAACAGCTCTAAATACGGCCCACCGCGAGTTCGGCCTGGACGCATCTCCAAACTGAAGACGAAACGGACAGGCCTCCGTTTACTTTTTTTCTTATTCCAGTAAAGTTTTTGCAAAAAGTTGTTAGGTGGAGACGACAATGACAGGGCCGAAAGCATGATCCTTTTTCACCGTCTATCCCACACCGGGCAGTCTCGGCCCCTCTTCATTCCCTTCCGGCACTTCTCCGATTTCGGGAGGAACATCGGCGAGAAACTTGTTCTTTCCGTTGCTCCAGGGTTATTCATTACGCTCGCGGCACCAAAGCCGGCACCCGCGGTGCATTCATCTCGATCTGGACCAATTCCGTCTGGGAGTCGCGGAGGGGTTGGCCAAGGTCCACTTTCTTGCCTTTGGCATAGATTTCATGGCGAGGATGGCTTCTTTGCCACTCAGCAAGTGTCGCCGTACGGTTCAGATGCTCGACAACTTTTCGCCAACTACCTCCGTTGTATGCGCAAAAGCTAATTTCACCTTGCTGCGTTGCCACGGGAGTGGACGAGTGCGGGATAGTCGAAAAATCGTAGTTGAAAGCGTCTTGGAACCACAGGCCATTAAGAATCATCACCCGCCAACGCCCGTCATATGAGTATGCTTGCTGCGACCAGTGATGGCCGCCGCCGGCAACACGGTAGAAGCAATCCTCAAGCAAACTCCGAACCTGAGCCATACCAAAACCTGAGGGAGCATTCCGCTGATCGAAATTACGGAATACCGATAGTGAGACGAGAGCCTTGGTAACTGCCGGCCCTCTTCCAGAGTCCGTTATGTCCACGACGTCGCGCATGAATTGTTCCAAATTGAAGAACGCAGGAATCGGAATCGCGACCTTTTCGCAGGTGTCTACGAGCAAGGGGCTGAATACTCCGTGGTCGGGATGCATGTCTGGGAAAACGCTCCCTAACTCCGCGTCAGGTTTAAGGACGTCGCACAAATGAGCAAATATCCCGTAGGCTGACGCGGGGAACCAGTCACGCATCGGTTGGCAGCCAGTGAAAGTTTGCTCTTGCAGATCGAACGCGAGCTGCGAAACCGGATATCGTCGGGCATAGCGCTCTTCGGTGGGTATGCGTTCGTCTCTGCCCGTAAACATTACAGGCTGAAAAAGGACTCCGTGGATCTTGTCTGTGTTCTGGACCGCGAAGCGAACTATATCACGGAGCCCGTCGTTGTTAAGACCGTTGACGACGGTCACTTGCAACGTAGTTCGCATTCCTGCTGCAGCTATGTTCTCTAGCGCTCGGCTCTTCACTTCCATGTAATTTCCCAGCCCGCGATGTTTGTTCTTTTCTTCAGACACCCCGTCACACTGCAGGTATACCGCGTGTAGCCCCGCTCCCCTTGCCTGAAAAGCAAAATCTCTGTCCTCCGCAAAACGTACGCCGTTCGTGGCAACGTGAAGCCGGTGGAACCCCATACTCTTTGCGTGCCCCACGGTCTCAAGAAAAATTGGTGAAAGTGTGGGCTCCCCTCCTGAGAACAAGACGTTAATCTCGCGCTGAGGCCTGAATGAAACCGCATTGTTGAACAGTGCCCTTACGTTTTCAAGGTCCAATTCGTGCACATAGCCGGCGGCGTTCGCATCCATGAAGCAAGGGGAACACTTCATGTTGCATCGGTTGGTTAGGTCGACGATCAAGTACGATCCCCTGCCTGATCGGATACTGTTGGGACCGTGATTGTGCACCTCATCGTCATGGGCGCATTCGAAATCCTGGCCAAAAGCAAGCCGTTCCATTCTTCGGAAAAAATCCGGATTGTTGGAAAGTACGTCTTCAAACGGGCCATGCCTGTCGCACGCTTTGCGCATGACGATGCGCCCGCCTTCCTCCAAAATTTCCGCTTCAATCATTCCCGGTCGCTCTCTAAAAGCAGCGATCTCATTTTCACCGTTGAGAACAGCCTCGACTGCTTCGCGGTTGCAATCAGGGCATAGCGAGAACGTTTGCCTGGGTACACCAAGTTCCATAGCCTTTCGTTGTCGCCTCTTCAACAGCGGTCCGGGAGCCCACTTTGGAATGGGCAAATTTCCCTCCCCCAATGCGCTGTTAATGGGATGAAGAACTTTCCAGCCTGTATTGGCGATGACAGATAGGGCGTCCGCCTTTGGGTTGAACATTCGAATCCCTCCCTTGGTGTCAAATTCACAGGGAAATAGAAAGGTGCTCAGAAATAGGCTGGATTTTGGAATCAATACGCCCATAGTTTCGCCGCGTCAAGTGAAAATGTGGTTAGCGTCATAACGTGAAGAGTCCCACCGCTGGACTTCGCTTCCACAACTTGCGTCACCACGCCATCACGAAACTCTCTGAGTCCCCGGGAAAGCGACCAGGCGATCGAGACCATTGCTGCACGTTTCCGCGCGGATGCTGGCGCACTATTCGCACGTTCGCGTGGAGGCAAAGCGCAAGGCAGTGGACGCTCTTTCAGGTGGGGTGCAGAGAAGGGTTATGGCACAAACAACGACACAAATTCGCCACCCACCACAGCAAGTGAATGGTAGGCCCGTGGGGACTCGAACCCCAGACCTCTACCGCGTCAAGGTGCCAAGTAGCAGACCGCGGGGACTGCCCAAGAAGGCGGAAGTCATATAAGACATACTTTTTGTGGGTTGGAAATCCGAGAACGGAATGTCCGGCTTTTCGATGCCCCGTGTGCCGGCTATTTGACTGCCCGCTGAATGCTATGATAGCATGATATCAGTTCAATTGAGGGAAGCTGGATCGTGGGACAATTAGTGGTTCGGAACATTGAGAATGCGGTAAAGACACGCTTGCAGCGTCGCGCCAAACGGCATGGTCGCAGTATGGAGGAAGAGGTGCGAGATATTCTTCGCAGTGCCGTCAGCGAGGAGGAAATCCCTAGTGGCGGACTGGGGACTGACATCTCCAGGTTATTCATTAAAACTGGTCTCGACTCGGATGTAACTGAACTCCGCGGACACGCAATCAAGCCGGCGACGTTTGAGTCATGATCGTTCTAGACACGAACGTACTCTCAGCGCTAATGCGGCAATCACCGGATGCCAAAGTCATTGCCTGGCTCGACAAGCAGCCTCGCACATCCGTTTGGACAACGTCAGTAACAATCCTTGAGGTCCGGTTTGGACTTCAGATCATGACCGCCGGGAAACGAAGGGCTTTGTTGCTGGAGACCTTTGAAACCGTCCTCGAGAAAATGGAACGCCGAATCGCTCCTTTCGATGATGCTGCGGCCGTCGAAGCCGCAGACTTGATGGCCTTCGGGCGGCGCAAGGGTCGGGCGGTTGATCTGCGTGACACTATGATCGCTGGCATCGTGGTTGCACGCCATGCGACTCTGGCAACTCGCAGCGTGGTCCATTTTGAAGATCTCTCTGTGCCGGTCGTCAACCCTTGGCTTGCCTGACAGTCAACATTAACTAGACAGGCTAGGGCATGAAGGCAATCACCTGATAAGCCTTGGCGATGTTGCCGATCACACTCTTGGGGAAACCAGGGTCAAATTTGTCCGCATATTTCGCTATCAGGGTTTTGCTGACTACTTTCTCGGCATCCTCCAGCGATGCCCCGCGAGCGTAAGCCTGTGCGACCTCGTCCATCAGGTCGCGGAAGTAATGCTTCCAAAGGTCGAATCTTTCCTTGCCGGGCATGACGTCGCCATGTCCGCCGATGACCTGGTCGAAGTCAAGTTTCTCGGCGGCATCGAGGGTTTGAATCCAGTCAAAAGGATAACTATCGCCCATGTAAGGAGTCCATCCGTGAAGGGCGTCACCCGTGACCAGAACTTTCTCTCGAGGAAGATAAACGAAGACGTCGCCATTGGTGTGTGCGTTCCCAAGCCAAAGGATTTCGACCGTTTTTGAGGGGCGGTGAAGAATCAGCGAGTGATCGAAGGTCACACTAGGAAGCGTCACTTGCATGCTCTTGAGTTCGGCAAGGTAGGTCTCGGCCTGGAGCAAGTTGACGCGAAGTTGTTCTTTTTGCTCAAGGTCCGACGCCATGTCCAAGTCATTTTTCAAATTTTCGATTTCCTGGGGCATGGTGACGATTTCGTGCTTCACCCGCGGTATGCCTCGCTGCTCAATGTTCGCGCGTGTGGCCTCCGAGGAAATAATTTCCACGCCGGCAGGCCAGGAACTGGGATACGCCTGGTTGCCCTGATAATGATCCCAGTGAAAGTGTGTGTTCACGACGTATCGAACGGGTTTATCCGTGAGCTTCTTGATCTGCTCGATCAGAGCGCGGGCGGCGGAAGGCTTGGAGTGCGTGTCCACGACGAGCACGGTATCGTCGAGCAAAATGATGGCAGCGTTGCAGTTGACTTTGTACGCCGGCTTCGCGATAGCGGCGTATACACCATCCGCGACGGGCTTGATGTCGAAGAGGTCGTCGGCAGCAAGGCAAGTGGCCGGCAGGAGCAACAAGCTGAACAAACAAAGCAACCGTTTCATGTTCATCACCGCAGCGGAGGTGAAGTTTCCGAGCGCAGGCTACTACACAGCTAAAGCGCAGAGCAATTTACGACTGGAGTCTTGCACGCGACTCTGAGCTCACAGGCAGAGCAGATTGTAGCAAGGAATGGAATGATCAAGTACTCACAACAACCCAGCCCAGCACAGGCGAGGTGATTTTCGACCCTGTTGGGGACTGCCAAGTACTTGATAATACCCAGTAGTCGGACACATCTCGGGTTAGCCTTAGGGTTGCTCGGCTATCCACCCGCCATCCGTGTCATTCGTCGGCCTTTGGGAAGGCTCCTCAGCGGATTCCTCTTCTCGATTCTTGACGAATGCCAAAGATGGCTTGAAAAAGAGCCTCAGGGCTTGTCGTGCCCGCCGGATGGCTCGAAACACTGGCTGTCCTTCCCCCTACTGTAATTCCCAATCGATTTTGCTCTTGCACGTTTTCACCTGCCAAAACCGCAGAAGCGCGCGAAGGAGGCCCGCGTCAATTCTTGTGACAGTTGTAACAAGTTGTCGCGCCGTACCAGTTAGCGCCCACATTCGGGTGTGACATCCCCGGCCGGTGAGCAGTTGCCCGCGTATGGCAATTAATACAAGTGAACGTCGAGTAGTCCGTCGAGACCTGGTGGCAGTCCGAACAGACCGAGCCATTATGCGGAATGCGGAACCAGGTGTGATTAGCCGCAGATAAGGTCGCCCCCAGCCAGCCCGTGGTGACCCATGTGGTGTGGCAGGTTAGGCAAGTGGTCGGGTACAGCGCGGCAATGTGATTCGGCACTTGACCGCCCAGCGTTTGCGTGCTCAGCCAGGCCGCCTGATGGCATCCATAGCAATCCGTGTTCGCCGAAGTAAGGGCGAATGCGTTGGCGCCCATGTGGCACGAAGCGCAGGGCGTGGTCACGTGCGCTCCCTGCAGCGGCCAGCCCGTGGCGCTGTGATCGAACTTGCCATCCGCCCACAGCAGCGTGTCGTGGCAGGTCGCGCATTGTGAGCTCGGGAAGCCCGCCGTGATGTGATTCGGGACGTTCCCGCCGAGCGTTGCGGTGCTCTGCCAGGCCGCCATGTGGCAGCCGTAACAATCCGTGTTCGCTGCCGTAAAAGTATAGTTGTTTCCCACGTGGCAATCGGTGCAGGCCACGACCTTTCCCGCAGGTGCCATCTGATGCGAACCCGTCAGCGCCCAGCCCGTCGCGTCGTGATTGAAGATCGCCGTATTCCAAGTGATCGTGTTGTGGCAGGTCGAACAGTTCGCGGCCGCGAACGGCGCGCCGGCCTTTGGGTGCGCCGGGTTATTCGTTGTCTGCCACGTGGTCAAGTGGCATCCCGCATTGCCGCAATCGGTCGCAGCTATATTCAGGCTGTAGTTGTTGCCGATGTGGCAGGAAGTGCAGGACGCTACCTTGCCGCCGTTGGCCACCAGCGCGTGAGAGTTCGTCAACGGGAACCCAAATGCGTTGTGGTCGAACCTCCCGTCGGCCCACTTCGTGATGGGATGGCAGGTCGTGCAAGCGGACGCCGTCGACGGGAAACCCGCCTTGATGTGATCCGGCACGTTCCCGCCAAAGGTCGGCGTGCTCTGCCATGCCGCCAGGTGGCAGCCCATGCAATCCGTCGAGTTCAGCATGTAGTTGTTGCTGACGTGGCAGGAAGCGCAGGGTGTGGGCGTGGGTGAAGCATGCGTTCCGGTTAGCGTGAAGCCCGTCACGCTGTGATTGAAGGACGCCGAGTCCCAACCCTTGGTGGTATGGCAACTAGCGCAATTCGCCACCGCAAAAGCCGGCCCGGCGGTGGAATGCACCGGATTGTTTGTTTGCTGCCAGGTCGTCAGGTGACACTGGGAGTTCCCGCAGTCGGTCGGCGCGATCTGAAGGCTATAGTTGCCGTTGACGTGGCAAGAGGCACAGGGCACGTTCGCGTGGCCATTGGTCAAGGGGAAGTTGATCGGGGGTGCACCATGATTGAAGTTTGCTCCCAACCAACTATCGAAGGAGTGGCACGATTCGCAGGTGGTCGCGAACTGCTCGCTGACATGATTCGGATTCGTAGTTTTCTGATAGTCCCGCAAGTGGCAGGAGACGCACGCCGTAGACAGGCCTTGGAACTGTCCGACCGCGGCGCTCTTGTGGCAATCCTCGCATTGCACTGCCGCGTGAGCACCCAGGAGCGGAAAACGATTCTGGTGATCTCTTACTTTCTGGACCGTGATATTCCAGCCCTGGACGGTGTGACATTGCGCGCAGTCTGTACCCATCTTTCGCTGGTGAATGTCGGCGTGACAATCCTGACAATGCTTGCCGACCTCGGTGAATACCGGCCTCGCGTGGCACTGCGTGCACTGTACCTTTTCGTGCATGCTGCGAAGCGGATACCGCGTCTTGTTGTGATCAAACTCCGGAACGGCGCGAATCGGACGCCACCCTGCCGCGGTATGGCAGTTCTCACAGGGAATCGCGAGCGGACCATGCGGACTTCGCGTGGTCACCCGCTGCGGCGCGGGAAAGGCCACACTGGCTCCGGGCCAGCCGAGAAGCAGCAACCAGCATAAGAAACCGACAAAAATGGGTGTACCGGTCTTCAAACTCTAGCCACCTCCGTCCATAGTCCATCCCCGTAGGCGGCTCCCGTATGCGACTGTACATTAACTGACCCCATTATTCTGGTCCTTGATCAAAGTCAAGCAGCGACTTTACGGTAAGCGTCATTCTAAGGCCGTGTTGAAAACCTGTAATCTATGCGGCACGGCCGCCTGTGTTTCCAACGAGCTTAGCACCGACAACCCCCTGGCCCGGTACGGAGTAGGGTGTATGCACGACGTGTGGACAGGCCGGGAGATACAGAAGTTGGTCAGGTTGTTCTCTATCCTCGACCGTTTTAAGGTACCTGTGGGCGCGAACATCCATTGCGACGATAACGTCGTATCGCTGATCTCTGGGTCTGTCTAGGTAAAACCGGCAGATCCCATTCTCGACCTGTGAAACAGCGTCCTCGTGTGTTAGCGTCCAATGACTTCCATCCGGCGTGAGCCCACAAATCGCATTGATGCGCTCATGTGCGCCCGTTCGCTCGGTCTTCACGATGCATCGTATACGGAGGTATCGAGCCATTTGCGCTTTGTAGCCTCCTGACGATTCCAATGCCCGTCGGACATCGGTTCATTTCCACCGGAGGCTCTATCAACCGCGTAGGAAGGTCAATCCAGCAAACTCTCGGTCTTCACCTAGGGTCTTCACCTGAGCTGAGCACGATCTGGTAGGAATCGTTCTTCTGTGTGTTAGGCGGCTTGAAAGTTTTCGTAGCATTCCGTCAGCTCCACGATGCGATCCAGGGCGTCATAGGTCGCTCCAACGCTGTCCACGGTGATGGAATTCCCATCCGCGTCCCAACTGTAGGTGTGCATTCACCGAAGATATTGGAAGATATACTGCGGAGCGGATCTTCTCGATCTGAGGCGGAATTGAACTAGCGATAACCGGTTCCTCGGCAACGCGCTCTTATAACGCGTTCGCTGTTGCGAGCCCCGCCGAAGAACGGGGGTTCGTCTGAATCGCCACTCTCTGGAATTGTTTTCACCATTGGCACACCTCGTACGACGGCGACGCTTGAATTTGATTGTGTGAAACTCCCGTCGACATCCCCGCAAGTTTTGAGGCGAGTTCACCCGACTTACTATCCGCGGTCCTGCGCGCCGATAAGAAAGTCGCGCAGCTTCGGAGCCGTATAAGGTTTTCGGTATGGGACAGGACTTGACTCTATGACAAAGTTTGTGATAAGCTTTGCTACGATGAATCCAACTGATTTGAGATCGGTGCGTCAGCAACGCGGTTGGTCTGAACAGGAGGCAGCCCGGAGGCTTGGTGTCTCCCAATCCTACCTGTCTATGCTGGAAGGCGGAAAGCGGCGACTCACTTCACGAGTGGCGCGCCGGGCAATGAGTGTTTTTGGGCTACCGCCAACTGTTCTTCCTCCGTCTCCCCCGGAGAATCAGTGGGGTGCAGAAACACTGGCGCAGCAACTCGCTGCCCTGGAATATCCCGGCTTTGCATATATGCGGTCACACGGACCGAAGAGAAACCCCGCCGAGGTTCTGGTAGGTGCACTTTCAAACGATCAGTTAGAGGCGCGGGTGGTAGAGGCCCTACCCTGGCTCCTCCTGCGGTACTCGAATACGGATTGGGCATGGCTAGTCGAACAGGCCAAGGTTCGTGATCTGCAAAACCGTTTGGGTTTTGTCGCTGGCCTGGCACGTCAGATGTCTGAAAAGGCCGATCCGCTGGACGAGAGCCGCACTCGGTCGTTGTCTGAACTGGAGAGAACTCTGGACAAGAGCCGACTTGCTAAGGAGGATACGCTCGGCAAACCGCCTCGTAGTGCGACAGAGCGAGAATGGGTTTTGGCGAATCGCACGGAGGAAGCGAAACATTGGAACCTCTTGACTGATTGGCGAGTGGAGCACTTCCAGTATGCCCTCTGAGCCGGTGCCTGACATCAATCTACCTGCGCCCTGGGCGGCTTTTTTGGGTGGGCTAGACTCTCTTGTGCCAGAGCCTGTCGCACTTCACTGCATCGGCGGATTCGTTCTCACCGTTTTGTATGGCGTTCCGCGAGTGACGTCGGATTTGGATTGTGTTGCTATTCTGCCGCATCACGACCTAGAAGCAATTGCTGGTCGCGGCTCGGCTCTTGCCAAGAAGCACAGGGTTTATTTGCAGTACGTCGCTGTAAACACAATGCCCGAAGATTACGAGACACGCCTGACGGAGCTTTTTCCTGGACAGTTCAAAAATCTTCGCATCTACGTTTCCGATCCTTACGACCTGATTCTGTCCAAACTTGAGCGAAACAGTCCCAAGGACCGCGAGGACGTGGGATACTTGGTGGACAAATTGAATCTCGATCCAAACCTGCTCCGGGAACGATATGAACGCGAACAGCGCCCCAATCTCTCAAACGAGTCTCGCCACGATTTAACGCTGAAATTGTGGCTGGATCTCTTTCCCCCGCGGGCGCAGTCCTCAACCTGATTGCCAGGCTGAGAACCAGACTCAATACTTATCCAACGCGCTTCTATGGGTCATTGTTATTCTCGCGTTGCTTTGCCGTGTGCTTCGACCGAATAGTTTTGCCAAGTCTCTCTGACCGTCATGCCTTCAACGGGCTTGCCATGCTCATCAACTACAGTTACATCCCACTCAGGCGCGGCGAGCGAGTTGACGGGAAACAGCCAGTAGGCAAACACGGCGAAGGTTCGTGCCAAAGCGACCACAGCAAAAAGCACGATTTGACCAGCGCACCGGTTTCCGATTCGGCGGCGAGCGTGACCTAACTCGGTCGACAGGAGAGAAGCGTCAGGGAAGAGGACACAGATGGGGCGCAAAAGTGTGTCCTTTTGCACCCCGCTGTGTTTCTTGGAAATCTGCGCAAGGTCTTTATTTTGAATGGTAGGCCCGTGGGGACTCGAACCCCAGACCTCTACCGTGTCAAGGTAGCGCTCTAACCAACTGAGCTACGGGCCTAGAATCCATAGAGTTTAGCACGAGTGCCAAGTCAAAGCGGAGCGCAGCTGGTCTTGTGAATGATGCTGCCGTCGCGAAATCAGGCGGTGTGGTAGTGTGTCCGGGAGGAGAGCCCTGGAAGAGCATGCCGATCAAGACGATCATCGAGCCATTTCGAATCAAGAGCATCGAGGCGATCCGCCGCACCACGCGGGAAGAACGCCAGAAACTCATGGAGGCCGCGGGCTACAACCTTTTTCTGGTGGCTTCTGAAGCGATTCTGATTGACTTGCTGACGGATTCGGGGACCGCGGCGATGTCCACCGAACAGTGGGCGGCAATGATGCGCGGCGACGAATCCTACGCCGGGTCGCCGAGTTTTGCGCGATTTCGCGATTCCGTGCAGGGCATCTTTGGTTTTCGACACGTGATTCCTACGCACCAGGGCCGCGCCGCGGAACGCATCTTGTTCAGTGTCACGTGCAAGAAAGGCGACGTGGTTCCGAACAACACTCATTTTGACACCACCCGTGCGAACTGCGAATTTGTCGGAGCGCAAGCGCTGGATCTTCCCATCCCGGAGGCCAAGGAGCCCGCGCGCGTGCATCCATTTAAAGGGAATATGGACACCGCGCGACTGGCGGAGGCGATCGAATGCGAAGGCGCGAAGAAAATTCCGCTGGTGATGCTGACGGTAACCAATAATTCCGGAGGCGGACAGCCTGTATCGATGGAAAATATCCGCGCGGTGAAAACTATCTGCGGAAAACATGGGATTCCGTTGTACATCGATGCCTGCCGCTTCGCGGAAAATGCGTACTTCATCAAGCTGCGCGAGCCGGGCCACTCCAATAAAACTCCGCTCGAGATTGCCCGGGAGATGTTTTCGCATGCCGACGGCTGCACCATGTCGGCGAAAAAAGATGGCATGGCGAACATCGGCGGATTTCTCTGCACCAACGACGACACGCTGGCGGAGCAGCAGAAAGATTTGCTGATTTTGACGGAAGGCTTTCCGACTTACGGCGGACTGGCGGGACGCGACCTGGAAGCGATCGCCGTAGGATTGAACGAGGCGCTGGAAGAGGAGTATCTGAAATACAGGATCGCTTCCACCGCATTTCTCGGTAATCATATCGCGAGCGAAGGCGTCCCCATCGTGCAGCCGCCGGGCGGACATGCAATCTATATAGATGCCCGTGCATTCCTGCCGCATGTTCCGCCGGCGCAATTTCCGGGCGTGGCACTTGCGAATGAGCTCTATCTGGAAGGCGGGATTCGTTCGGTGGAGATCGGAACGCTGATGTTTGGCGAGCACGCGAAAATGGATCTAGTGCGGCTGGCTATTCCGCGGCGCGCGTATACCCAGAGCCACATCGAGTACGTGGTCGAAGTGATTCTGGACGTTTGGCGCAAACGCGTACAGATTCGCGGCTACCAAATAACCCACCAGGCAAAATTTTTGAGACACTTCACGGCGCGGCTGAAACCCACTGGAAAGTGACGGCCTCGCGTTCATGCCTGAGACAAAACCCCGATGCAGATAAACATCGATACAGGCCTCAAAATGAAGTGCGCAAAGGCCGCGCTGGGCTGCGTGACGGCGCGCGTGGAAACCGGTGCATCACCTGCGGCGCTGCTCGAACAGATGAAGACGAGAGCGACGGAAATAGAGAGATTGCCTTTCCCGCGCGGGGTGCTGGAGTCGCCGCAAGTTGAAGCCACGCGCAAAGCGTACAAAGCGCTGGGGAAAGATCCGGCGCGCTACCGGGGATCGGCGGAAGCGCTCTTGCGGCGGGTGGTCGCGGGAAAAGGTTTACCGCAAATCAACGCCGTCGTGGACGTGATCAATCTGGTGTCGATGGAGAGCCGCCTGCCAATTGGCCTTTATGACCTGGCGCATGTGACCGGCGAAATTGTTTTTCGTGCGGGACGCGCTGGCGAAACCTACAAAGGCATCGGCAAGTACGATTTGAATCTGGAAGGATTGCCGATATTCTGCGACGCCGCCGGGCCGCACGGAAGTCCAACCAGTGATTCGGAACGAACGATGGTGACGGGCGCGACGAAGCAGGTGCTGGCGATCATCATTTCGTTTGGCGGCGCTCAAGGTCTCGATCGCTGGGCGCAGAGAATCTCCGCGCTGCTGACGCAGCATGCCGCGGGACAAGACCTGGAGATTCAAATCATGCCGTGACGCATCCGCCATAGTTTGCCGCGTTGCGACGCCCCGATCACCTCCCCACGCCTGCCGAATGCGGCTTGAAGCCATGCCATTCATCGGGTTTACTATGGGCGCTGTCGTTGACTGTTGCGCTCGAATCAAACGATTGGAGGACTGAGGACCAATCCAGTTCTTGCAAAAGAGGTGGCCGATGGGCTGCAATCCCGAAGTGCTGAAACACGTCCCGCTGTTTGCTTTGCTGGACGAAGAAGAGACCGCGGTATTGGCGGCGCAAGTGGAGCTCAAGAATTTTGCCCCGCGGCAACGCATCTACAAGATGGGTGACCCGAGCGGACAGGCCTACGTGATGGTCTGCGGAAAAGTTCGTGTGACCACGGTGGACGAGGACCAGCAGGAAGTCGTGGTGGATGAGCCGGCGCACGGCGAGTTCTTTGGTTTCGCGTCCATGCTGGAGCAGACGCCTCATCAAACCAGCGCGACGGCTGTTGAAGATACGCAGTGCCTGGAAGTCAGCCGGGGAGACATCGCGACGCTGTTGCAGCGCAAGCCGCATGCGGGAATGGATATGTTGACCGTGCTGGGGCGGCAGTTCCACGCCTCGCAGCAACTCGTGCGCCTCCGCGCGATGCGCAATGCCAACGAAGTGATCGAGAAGAAATCGACGCTTCCCGAGCGCATCGCGGACTCCATGGTCCAGTTCGGTGGATCCTGGACCTTCATCATTGGTTTTATCGTGATCAGCAGCATCTACACCGTCATCAATATAGGCTTGCATAAGGCAGCCTGGGATCCCTATCCGTTTATTCTGCTGAATCTCATCCTGTCCTTGCTGGCAGCCATCCAGGCGCCGGTCATCATGATGAGCCAGAACCGCCAAGACAGGAAGGATCGCGTGCGCAACGAACTGGATTACGCCGTCAATCGCCGGGCGGAGGTTGAAATTCAAGGCTTGGCGCGCAAACTGAATCTGCTCGGGGACCAGTTGGGCGACCTCGAGGATCTGCTCCGGGGGAAACCGGCGGGAGGAGCGGGGGGCGGGCAGACCAAGGCATAGGGTAGAAGAGCGGCGGATGACGAGTCGCGAGGAGGACCGCAATGGACGCCTCCCCGGCTGTTTTTTGTAAGTTCATTCTAAGCGTCGTGGAAAGGCGGTGGTCCAGGTAGAAGCCCGGCCCGGGAACTGGTTCGCTCCACCCGGCTACTCGGTCAACCCAGACACCCTCGGAGAGCAAACCCACGATCCTGCCCAACGGCTCGGTCAATTGCAGGGGCTCGGGGACATAGCCCGGTCTATTCATCGCGGCAGCGCCACCAGCTATGGACGCGGAGGTGACTGTTTTCCAGTTCCGTGAAACTCCCGCTGAAATAGCTGCTGCTCCAATAAGCTTTCTTGGCTATTTCGGAGGCAACTTTCTTTGCAAGCTGAGGATCATCGGCAAAGACGACAACGCGTGCACCCTTGTCCCAGAGCGGCAGGCGGCCATCGTCATTCGCGGCAGTTGCTTCGCCTGGCTGGATGTTTACGGCGCAGGCGACGGTATCGGTGCGGAAATCCTGTGGAGTGCGGGCATCGACGAAGACGGCGGTGCGGTCACGATTAAAGATGTAAGCGAATCCGTCGAAATCGGTCTGCACGGTGTTGCCCAGTGAGCGCCACACCGGTAAGCCGAGCTGATATCGATAAAAATTGTCATACCCCGCGCCAGCCAATGCGGCTGCCACACGTTTGCTCTTGCCGCAGAACGGGCCATTGCAGGTGAGGACGAATTCGGCGTGCAGATCGTTGGGAAAGAGAGCGGAGATCTGGCTCACTTCGCGATCCACCGAGGTGTTGTTGACGGGAGGGATGTTGAGGGCGCCGGGGATGTGCGATATCGCGTATTCGAGCTCGAAGCGCACGTCGAAGACCGGCATGCTGCCGGAAGCTAGGATCTGCTGGAGCTGTTCGGTGCTTAACTCTTTTCCGGGCTGGGGCTGCTCGAGCAAGCTGGTTTGAAAGATGTTTGGGGTTGCCGGGCACTGCGCCTGAACCGGCAGCAAAATGCTGATGCCGATGGCTATCAAAGCGCCAAAGATCAGCGTGGGCCGTGCAAAGCGATTCTCGATGTTACGCATGGTATCCTCCTAGGCGGCCAGGGTGTACCGAGGTCCTCCGTGATGCAATGTTTAGCCGATGCTTTAGGAGTGATGGAGACGTGATGGGGTAAGCCATACGAGCGAAAGGGGCTTTTGGGCTATAATCCCAACTCAGCGCGATCACAGCCATGCGTCTGGGGACGCAAAATCCGAATGTCATCCGTTTCGAGAACTACGAACTCGACCTCACTGCCGAAGAACTACGGAAACGGGGCTCCTCTCTAAAGCTGCAACCCCAGCCATTCAAGATCCTGGCATACCTTGCAAGCCGTCCTGGCGAGCTGATCACCCGTCAGGAGTTGCGCGACCACGTTTGGCCGGGCGACACTTTCGTCGATTTCGATCTGGCAATCAACCAGGCCATCAAACAAATCCGTGCGGTTCTCAACGACGACGCGGAGCGTCCGCGGGTCATCGCGACCCTGCCACGGCGAGGGTATCGGTTCATTGCGAAGACGCCGCCCGAGGCACCAGCGGAAGCCCCGTTACCGCAGGTTCCACGCCAAGGACACGAAGAAAGCGCGAAGCATACGGCAGTGAGCAAACCTTCGGTCCCTCATGCTTCGCCGGCGCGGCCATGGGTGGCGCTGGGCGCCGTGGTGCTGTTGATTGCCGCGGTGATTGCCTATCGCTTCGCGACGCCAAAGCGTCCGGCGGCACAGATGCGCATAGTTGTGCTGCCCTTCCAGAACCTGACAGGAGACCCGAGCCAGGAGTTTTTCGCTCATGGCATGACGGAAGAGATGATTTCACAGCTCGGCGCGATGAATCCGAACCGGCTTGGCGTTATCGCGCGCACGTCGGCGGTGAAATACAAGAACAGCGCCAAGGGCATCGACCAGATCGGGCACGAGCTGGGTGTCGACTATGTGTTGGAAGGAAGCGTGCGCGAGGCCGGAGCGCGTGTGCGCGTTACCGCGCAGCTTATCCCCGTGAGCGACCAGATGCACGTCTGGTCGGAGAGTTTCGACCGCGGCTTCAAAGACGTGGTCGAGCTGCAATCGGATGTGGCCCAGGCGATCGCGCGGCGGATCGACATCCGGCTGGGCCCGCGCCGCGCCGCGCCTCAGCCGGCCACGCAAGTGAGTTGGGAGGCATACTCGGCTTATCTCAAAGGACGCCACTTGCTGCTCGACAACAAGACCGACGCCACCGTCGCGGTGGCACTGCAGTACTTCCAGCGCGCCATCGAACTCGACCCGAATTTCGCGCTAGGCTACGTGGGCCAGGCGGACGCGTACGCCGAACGGGCGGACGCCGATCTGGCTCCTGAAAAGGCCTTCGCCCTGTCAAAGCAGGCTGCGTTGCGCTCACTCAGCATCAATCCGGATTTGGCGGAGGCCCACGTTTCCTTGGCCAACGCGCTGTTCTATAACGAATGGAAGTGGGCCGATGCGGATCGCGAATACAGGCGCGCGCTGGAGCTGAAGCCCACGTACGAGGAAGGCCATCACTCCTACTCTCACTACCTCACGCTGGCGGGGCGCCACGAGGAAGCGATTGAGGAGTCCCAACTCTTGTTGCGATTAGATCCGCTCTCGTCGCACATGAACTCCCACCTGGGTTTAGCGTACTTGAAAGGTGGACGTTTCGACGAAGCGCTGACACAGTTCAAGAAGACCATCTCGCTCGATCCGAACTATATGCGCGTCTACGTGCACTTGGGCTTCGCATATGAGTGGCGCAAACTGTTTCCGGAGGCCATTGCCACATATAAAAAGGGCGTGAGCCTCGCAGGGGCAACGCTCGAAGGACAAGCCGACCTGGCTCGGGCGCTCGTAGAAGGCGGCGAGAAGAAAGAAGGACTTTTGATTTTGCGTCGCTTGGAATCTGAAGCGAAGCGACGTTATGTTTCGCCCGTAGATTTGGCTGGCGTCTACACCGTGCTGGGCGATCATGAGAGAGCTCTGACTTTGCTGGAGAGTGCTTTGGAGCAGCACAATGGAAGGTTGCTGTTCATCCATCAGCATCACGAATTCGATCCGCTGCGTGGTTCGCCGCGTTTTACGCGCATCCTGCAGGCGGTAGGAGCGCCGGCGGCTCTGTAGTTTCTGCGTCGGATCCGGGGTGGGACGCTTATCCTTCGCTTCAGAGAGCGTTTTTCGACCCCATGAATTTCCTCGTTCAATAACTCTACCCGCAGATATGAATCCCCTGAAGTGGGCCAGAAGTCCACCTCGCAATTCGGCTACAATCGTGTCCTCTATTTGAAGAGAATACTGGCGTGTCTTGCGCTCGCCACTTTCGAGGAGGCCCATTTTGGAATCTTCCGCTGGCAGCAAAAAAATTGGGTTGATCGGTCTCGGTCTGATGGGTCGCCCCATGGGCATGAATCTCATCAAGGCCGGCTACTCTCTAACTGTCTGGAATCGCACTGCTTCGCGCGCCGAGGAACTCGTCGCCGCCGGAGCCAAGCTCGCCAAATCCCCGCAGGAAGTCGCCTCTTCCTCGGACTTTCTCCTCACTATGGTCAGCGATCCTCCAGCCCTCGAAGAAGTCCTCTGGGGACCCGGCGGCGCCATCGAGGCGCTCCAGCGCGGCGGCATTTATGTCGATTCCAGCACCATTTCCCCGGCGCTGGCCCGCAAAATTGCCGCCGCCTGCGCCGAACGCGGTGTGCGCTTTCTCGACGCCCCTGTCACCGGCGGTGACTGGGGCGCCAAGAAAGGCGAGCTGATTTTCATGGTCGGCGGCGACGCAGCCACGTTGAAAGACGCCGAGCCGATCCTCGGGGTGATGGGCAAGAAATGGTTTCACCTCGGCCCTCACGGCGCCGGCCAAACCATCAAGCTCGCGATGAACCTGATCCTCGCGCTCCAGGTCGATGCCCTCGCTGAAGCCCTCGCCCTCGTCACCCGAACTGGTCTTCAGGGCGAAAAGCTCGTCGAAGTCCTGCAATCCAGCATGGCCCGCTCCGGCGTCCTGGACATAAAGGCGCCGAATCTGCTCAAAGGTGAATACTTCCCTAGCTTCCCTCTGCGCCTCATGCACAAGGATCTCGGTCTCGCACTCGACCTTGCCAATCAGCTCGGCGTCGCCTTGCCTGCCACCGCCGCCGCTCGCGAAACCTACAACTACGTAAAAGGCGCCGCCAAGGAAGACCTCGACTACTCCGCGGTCATGAAATTCTGGAAAAGATGAGGCCCTCTCGGTCACACTGGTACACTTCGCGGACGGGGAGGTCACTCATGAGCGCGGCTGATTCGACAAAAATCCAAAAATTCCGCGAGCATCTGCACCAAGAGTGGACCGGCGACAGGACCGTCGCCGCCTGGCGCAAATGGCATGCTCAGATTGCCGCGTTCACACATGGCGCCACCGAAGCCATTCTCGAGTCCGCCCATCTCCGTCCGGGCATGCGCGTTCTGGATCTCGCCAGTGGCGTCGGTGATCCTGCGCTTTCGATGGCCGCGGAGGTTGCTCCCTCCGGCCGCGTGACCGCGACCGATCTCGGCCCTGGCATGATATCGCTTGCCGAAGAACTCGCGCGCAAGAAAGGTATCACCAACATCGAATTCCGCGAAGCCAATGCCGAGTCACTCCCGTTCCCCGGCGAATCCTACGACGCCCTCACCTGCCGCTTCGGCATCATGTTTTTTCCGGACCTCCCCAAAGCGCTCCGCGAATGTTTCCGCGTGTTGAAGCCCGGCGGGCGTGCGGCGTTCGTCGCTTGGGGAAAGAAAGAGCAACCCTTCTTCACCGCCACGGCAGGCATTGTTCTAAAGCACGTTCCCGTGCCGCCGCCGCCACCCGATCCCGATGACCCGAGTCTGTTCATGTTTGGCGAACGCAACCGGCTCCGGCGCGCCCTGGAGGCCGCCGGGTTCAGCAATGTCCATGAGGAAGACCGCATTATCGCCGGCCGTTGGGGGGCATCAGCGGAAGAATACTGGGAGCAGTTCAGCGAAGTCGCCGCGCCCTTCCGCCCGCTGATCGAACAACTCACGCCCGAAAAGATGGCTCAGGCAAAAGCAGAAATTTTCGCCGCCCTGAAAAAATTCTGGAATGGCAAGGAGTTGAACATGCCCCTCGAAATCGTCATCGGCACCGGCACGCGTCTATGAGCCGCGTTCCACTGTTTTTGTTGAGATCTCATTTCGTCGTGCGCCGTGCATCCTACCTACCCCGCGCGCTTACCGCGAATGCGAAGGAGAAGATGCCGGAGCTGGGACTCCGTCCAAGCCTGGCGAGAGCTACGAAGCCTTTAGCTTTGGGGATATCTTTTGCAACTCCGCGATCAGATCGCTCGCAGCTGCAGGAGCCTGGACTTCCGATCCCTTGATGATCTGCGCCGCTGTCACGGCATGACCGTAGAGGTTGCGGTTGCCGTCATTGTCCGGGCGTAGCGTTGAGCCTTCGAGGGAGATGCCCGCGAACACCCCTCGTGCCCGTGAGTAACTCAGAATCTCGGAACGCATGTAGGCGTCCGTGTCCGCTGCCGCAGTGCGTCCCACTGGCCCCGCCGCGACCGATGCATCCGCACCAAGTTTGACCTTGCTGCGCAAAAGGCTGTCCGCTCCGCGATCGTTCATGACCAGAAGAACGAAGTCAGTTGCCTCCCCTCCAATCTGCAAGCCCACGCTGCCGCCTTCCAGCGCATACATTGCCGGTGCACCCCACGGACCAGAAAAATCATGGCCCGTGCGGCAGACCATCGTTCCGCGCCCGTAACTGCCCCCTACAACGAACGCCGCTTTGAGCACCGATGGCATCACCACCACGCAGCGCGCCTTGTCCAGCAGCTCCTGCGGAATGTTGTCGGGAACTTTGAGAATTTCTTTCATGACCGTATCGGCATTTCGTAGACGGTCTCGCTGCGCTTTCGCTTTGTCCGCCTCTTTTGCAAACGAGAGCGGAGCCAAGGCGAGTATCGCGATCATCAGCATTGTCGATCGCTTCTTAACATTCATGAAGTCCCTCCTAAAATCGGGTTCGATTGTTTTCCTCCGACTGAAAATATTTCTCACTCATCGAGTGCAATTCTCACATCACCAGAAGGAGCAATGAATCGGCCAATCGAACAAATAACTGCTAAGTGGTGGCGGCTCAGATAATTAGGGATTAATTTCAGCCATTTTTATGGGGTACTGGAACCCGTAATTTTTTCGACAGTGATTCCTTTTTCCCCAGCGACCTCGCCGCCCGCTATTTGTAAGTTTTGTCAGGTTCCGCTCGAGAAGATGGCATCATTAGGCCACAATTCAACGGCCGCTCCGGTTCTGCCAACCTTGGCACGCGAGATCCCTCTCCGTCTCATACGCCCGGATGCTGAAAATGAAATCCCCGGCGGCTTGCTACCCACCCTTAATTGATATGGCAAACTGACTTGCTTTCTCTTGCCCCTTCTCTGGAAGTCTTTGTAAGATAAATAGTTAGGGAGTGTCGTTCGAAGCTTTCCAGAATTTGGGACGAAGCGGGGCTGGAGCACCACCTCGGTCCTAACCCACGTGCCCAGACCTTGCGAATCGGTGAGCCGAATATGGTCCGTTCGCGGTTTCTAAGAGATCTGCTCGCTCTCGCGGTCCTGGCCGCGGTCTACTTCACGGCGGGTAAATTTGCGCTAAAGCTGGCATTTGTGAATGCCAGCGCGACTGCTGTTTGGCCATGCACGGGCATCGCGCTTTGCGCCTTTCTCATCCTCGGTTACCGCGCTTGGCCCGCTATCCTAGCCGGCGCGTACCTCGTAAACCTGAGCACCGCCGGCTCCGTCGGGACGTCGCTTGGCATCGCTGTCGGAAACACCCTCGAAGGCGTGGTCGGCTACTACCTGGTAAGCCGCTTTGCTGGCGGCCGACGTGCCTTTGAGAGGGCTCAGGATGTATTCAAATTTACGTTTCTTGCAGGAATAGCTAGCCCGGCCGTCAGCGCCACTGTCGGCGTCACTACTCTGACCCTGGCCGGATTTGCGAACTGGACCATCTTTGGCTCCATCTGGTCAACATGGTGGCTCGGGGACGCGGTCGGCGCAGTAGTTATCACTCCTTTCGTGGTCCTGTGGTGGGAGAATCCTCGCCTGCACTGGAGCCGCAAGCAACTCATCGAGCTGGCTCTCTTATTTCTCGGGCTTTTTTTCACCAGCTGGATCGTCTTTGGCGGTCGTTTTCACGGCGCGCTGAAGAATTATCCCTTGGAATACCTTTGCATTCCTTTCTTGATCTGGGCGGCGTTCCGGTTTGGCCGCCGTCAGGCCGCCACGGCCATATGCACCTTGGCGGCGATTGCCACCTGGGGCACTTCGCACGGGTTTGGCCCATTTGCAAGGGAGTCTCAAAACACATCTCTACTGCTGTTGCAAGCCTTTATTGGCATCATGGCCGTAACGTCCATGGCACTCGCCGCCGAATTTGCCGAACACAAGCGCGCCGATGAATACGTGCGGCAATTGGCGGTTACCGATCCGCTCACCGGGCTGGCCAACTACCGCCGGCTTCTCGACGCCCTCGACTCGGAAATCAAGCGTTACGAACGCAACGGGCGCCCCTTTGCAGTCGTGCTGGTTGATTTGGACGGCCTGAAAAAGATCAATGACACCCACGGTCATCTCGTGGGAACCGAAGCCATCTGCCGCCTGGCAAACATTCTGCGCATTCATTGCCGCGGTATGGACACCGCTGCGCGTTACGGAGGGGACGAATTCGTTCTCGTTCTCCCGGAGACGGAATCTCATGCCGCCCTGCGTGTTGCCGATCGAATTGCCGAGCGCCTAAGCACCGACGGCGATGAGCCACCCGTCACCGTAAGTACCGGCACGGCGGTTTACCCGCGAGATGGCAAGACTATCGACGAGCTCCTCGCCGCTGCCGACCAGATTCTCTATCGCAAAAAGGGCCACTCCAAAAAGAAATTACACCAGCGGACCTGACGCCAGTGCCGCCGTCGCCTTCTCCTTGTTCTCGCGTTTTGTGGCACAACCACGCCTGTCAGCCCTGAGCTTGCCGAAAGGGTTGTGCTCTTTTCTATTGGTAGAGGGACGGTGCAACTTGCCCCGGTGTGCCTCTCGGCCGCATTCATCGCTTTTTCGCGCTCGCGTTGGCCATCATTCATCGCCGCCCGCCCGGAGAGCACCATGCCGACAAGCTCCACCGTGCAACTCTTGTCTCCCAGCGCGCGGCCCACGTGCATCGACCATTTCCATCCCGGTTCATAGGTCGCGCGGCCGATGGTCATTCCGCCGAGCCGCAGCAACTCGAACCTGCCCTTCTCAAACCTCCGAATTTCGTCCGGCTTTGCCCAAATCGCTTCAGGATCACCTCTAGCCTAACTTCCACGGTTTTCAGGGCAGGATGCTTTGTTTTCTATGACTTAGGATTTTTTTCGTCACTACCTGCGCTGACCTGCCACGTTTTGACGGGCTGCATCACCTGGGCGGGAATGCCAA
>Ga0209577_10000066_pt1 | contig 94046 bp, 81 predicted proteins | sample GraSoiAngelo_109_FD_185874 | JGI IMG/M metagenome (GOLD analysis project Ga0209577, IMG submission 185874) | Grasslands soil microbial communities from the Angelo Coastal Reserve, California, USA - 14_0903_12_20cm (SPAdes) (version 2) | ecosystem: Environmental > Terrestrial > Soil > Grasslands... | reverse complement strand
CGGTTGTTGTGGTGCCATTCTTTACCACAACAACCGTGACGGCACCTTTACCGACGTGACGGATAAGGCGGGAGTGTCGGATTTCCGGCAGTGGTCCACCAGCGCCGCATGGTTCGATTACGACAGGGACGGCTGGCTCGACCTCGTGGTCTGCAATTACGTGAATTGGTCCCCCAAACATAACCTCTGGTGCGGCGAACACCGGCCCGGCCTTCGCGCCTACTGCAGCCCAAACGATTATTCCGGCCAGCGCATCGCTCTGTTCCACAACAATCACGATGGAACATTCAGCGATGTTAGCCTGAAGTCCGGAGTGGGCAAGCCGGAAGCCAAGGGCATGGGCGTCGTCACAGCGGATTTCGATAACGACGGCTGGCCCGACATTGCCATCGCCAACGACACTTGGCCGAACTTTCTCTTCCTTAACCAGCACGATGGCACGTTCAAGGATGTCTCCTTCATTTCGGGCGTCGCGGCAAGCGAAGACGGAAAATACGAGGCTGGTATGGGCATCGACGCCGCCGACGTCGACGGCGACGGCTGGCTCGACATTTACATTACGCATCTCGACTTCGAGCTCAACCGCTTGTATCTCAACAACCGTGACGGAACGTTTACCGATGACACCTTCGGATCGGCCATCGGTTCCACCGCTATTTTACTGAGCGGCGTCGCCATGAAGTTCATGGACTACGACAACGACGGCTGGGAAGACATCGTGCAGGCGAACGGAGCCATGCTCGACAACATCCGCTTGTACCACAGCGAGGTTAACTACCGGGAGCCGATGCTCATGTATCGAAACCTTGGGGCCGGTAAGTTCGCTAAGGTATCTGGATTGCTCGGATCCGATTTCAACCAACCCATTGCCGGTCGCGGATTGGCAGTGGCCGATTACGATAATGACGGCGATTTGGACGTCGCCGTCGTGGACCGCGGAGGTTATCCTCTGCTCCTGCGCAATGACGGCGGCAACGCCAACAACTGGGTCAGTGTCCGGCTGATCGGCACAAAGTCGAACCGCGACGGCAATGGCTCCTTGCTCCGCCTGACGTCAGAAGGGTTCACGCAGTCGAAGCAGTCAAAGGGAGGAATGAGTTATATGTCCGCACAGGATCCGCGCATTCATTTCGGACTCGGCAAGCGCAACAAGATTGATTCGCTGGCGATCGCCTGGCCGAGCGGCCATGAGGACAAGCTAACGAATCTTCCCATCAATCGGATCCTGACTATCAGAGAAGGCGAAGGCGTTGTGCCGATGAAATCCTATATGTGAAATTCGCGATTCCCAAAAGCCCGTTTTTTGAATACCGTCCGCAGCCGAGACCGGCCGCGCTACAGGTAGCCCTGGTTTCTCGCGTATGCCCCCGGCAAATCGTTGGAAGCTCACGGTGTGCTGCTCGTCCTTGTCGGGCTATTTATATCCCGCGAAGAGCGAAGAGGGCGGCCTGAGCGGCCTCGAGCTCGACAGACATCCTCCCAACAGCGATGGAAGAGGTGCCGTTCCAAAGATCTGTGGCGCGGTAACGCGCGCCCGGTTTTAGGCCGGCACGTTTCAAGTCAATGGCCTTCGTTGCAGGTTCTTGCTGATAATTGAACACTGCGAGGTAGCAGCCCGGCCCTTCTTCGGACACGAACGTATCGGTCGCCCGGTCCCCCGTGTTGTTTTCCACAGGACGGAATGTCTTGCCTCTTCGCGCCAATGCCAGGATAGCCGGGCGCGTCAACAATTCCACAGCCCGCTCGCGCGCATTGGAGTCAGCCGCAAGGGGATCGCTGTCAAGAAACATGCCCGTGATGGCCGAGGCAATAACGCGGCTTCTCGCTGCGTTAAGAGAATTAGGCCCGACAACAACAAGGTCGCCATCGTTATATCGGTAATAATTGCCGAGCCACCACCCGTATGTGACCGAATTCAGCATATATTCCGTGTCGTGGATCGAGCCCGAGGCGTCGCACGAAATCCGCCGCGAGTGGCCGTACTCCGCTCCTGGGAAAAGCGGCGCAATGGACAGACTGACGAACATCTTTCCCGCGATGGCCTCGCGAATATATCGCATGCCGTGGTTATATGCTTTGATGGCTGTCATACCGCCGAGGAAGCGCCGGCCTTCCATGGCACCGTGGGATAGGAAGTCGAGTTTTACGAACTCATAGCCCCACTGTTTGAATTGTTTCAGCGTGCTTTCCACGTACTGTTGGGTACCTGGATGCGTGGGGTCGAGCGCTCGCCCGCCGTCGGTGGCAAGTGGAACATTGTTCGGATCGCGAAGAAAAAGATCACTCCAACTGTATTGAGGCTCGGTCCCGGGCACGGGCTCATGGTCGTTCATCGCATTTCCGAAATGCGCGAATGGCACGAAGTAGATTCCAGGACGCTGGCCATTTCTTCGAATGTGGTTTGCTACTCCTTCATAGTCGGGTTTCGGACCGGCGCCGCACGCGGAGTCCCAGTTGGCATAAACCACCCCTCCATTGCCGTAGCCGCGACTTTCTAGATCATTTCGAATGAAATCCGAGACCGAGATCATTGTTTCCGATTTGATGTTGCAACGGTACGCGTACCAGCTATTCCAACCGACTGGCATACCGCCAACCCACGGCAACCGAGGAGACATGATTTGGTTCGCCCCTCCATATTCTTCCATGCCGTTCCGCCAATCGTCGTAATAGCCCATGAATATGCGCGGCGAGACCACCTTTGTTCCGTGTACCATTCCATGCGGCAGGCTATCCTGCGTGACCGGAGACGAAGCGCCGCCGTAAACGGTGAGAGCATTGATCTTTCCATTCAAGCCCCGGTAATCAATGCCGGTTTTCCAGATGTCGTGGCTGACCGAGCCCACTACCAGTCCCTTGCGGCTCCGATTGTCGTAGATCGCTGTCACTTCATAGCTTGATCCCGTTCCGTTGATCGGTGCGCCTCGAAAGCGAATGAAATGGTCGTTATCCCAGGGCACGATCAGCACGCGAGGATCGAAGGCGCTGCCGATATCCAGGCCCTTGAACCCTTCCCATTGCAACGGCGCAACCCAGTTGGTCTGGATCTCGGCGGTACTTTCCACGTGGACCTCCAGCAAGAGGTATCGTTTTCCCTCGTAGAAATAGTAAGTTTGCCGCAGGGCGGGCTTTCCCACCTCCGCGGTATGCAACAAGCCCAATTGGATGCCCTTTCCGAAACCGTCAAGAAGCGGGCGAACGTCAGAAGATAAAAACCTGTGCTTTGCGTAGTCCGTGCTTTTCAGCAGCGTATCCGTTCTGGCACCGCAGTACGCATTAGGGATCCGATCTATCCCATCCCATGCGTAGCTGGTCAATCCTGTAGTCCAGAAAAAGGAAAACTGCATTGGCCCGGTGTCAACCACGAGTTTGTCGGCGGCTTGTGAAACCTGGATGTTTCCGTATTTTGTGGCTGAATCTCGTGCGAGGTTGTTGAAAAGTCGATCCGATGGCGCTTCCGACGGTCGGGCAATGGCCAGGTGCAGGGCCGCGGCACCCGCTGCTGACGACCTCTTGAGGAACTCGCGCCGAGTCAGACGAGCATCACTGCTCGCTTGATCGAGCGCCACGCTGTTTTCCTGGAGCTCGACTGCTGTTGGCTCTGGCTTTCGACAACATCGTTTTTGCCTCACGATTGCTCTGCCCTTTGTTAATTTCAGTTCAAGGGCTCACATTAACACATCAGACTGGCGTAGTATTCTCGCGGAAAATCCGCCGCGCCGCACTTTGCCGGAAAACTTTCCTGCCTCCATCTTTACCGTGTTCTTTGTAAATGAAGCGGGCTATGATGACTTCAGTTGAGATGCAGCCTCAGACAGAGGCGGCAAAGAATCTGGTCTCTCCGGTCGCTTCTGCGGGAACAATGCGAATTTCCCGGCAGTCTGGCGTGGACAAGGTTAGGAACGAAATCCTGGCCAATGGTTTCTGCTGTGAAGTTGAAGGAATAGCATAATTGCCTTGCGGATGGCCCTCACACCTCATACATCCTGGCCGCTATCTTGGATCGGACGCTGGCATTACGCGTTTGTTTTTCAGCGCCGGGCGCGCGTCCTTGCAGAACTTCTTGCTGCTCAAATCCCGCAACGCGCTTCCGTCCTGGATGTCGGCTGCGGTGACGGGACCATCGGCAGTCTCATCGCGCGACTGCGTCCTGACATTTTCATCCAGGGTGTGGAACTCCAGCTGCGGCCTGGGTGCAGAATCCCGTGCAAGGCGTTTGACGGCGAGAAGCTCCCATTCGATGAAGCATCCTTTGACGTATGCCTTTTCGTGGATGTCCTGCATCACACGCAGGATCCGACCATCCTGCTCCGCGAAGCGGTTCGCGTCGGCCGTTGCTTTGTGCTGATCAAAGACCACCTGGCTGAAAACTTTCTTGATCATTTGACCCTGCGATTCATGGATTGGATCGGGAATCGCCCGCATGGAGTCGTCCTCACTTATAATTACCAAAGCCGCGAACAATGGAAGCAAAGCTTTTTGGCGTGCGGTTTGACCGAGGTCAGTTGGACCGCGGATGTGCCGCTTTACCCCGCGCCGTTTAGCCTTTTGTTCGGGCGCGGTCTGCATTTTGTGTCGCTGCTGATGAAAAACATTTAATCGTGTCCTTCACCGTTCTGCTTCGCGTGAAGCGCGTGGATTTGCCCGGTTGTCGCCCGACTACCCATGTGCCGACAGCGCGGGTCGTTTGGCTTGTTTCTTGCGACCCTGTTTAACCCTTCCGGGGTCACTTTGTCCCCTCTCAGGAAGGTTCGCCATTTCGCAATCGCCGTGGGCCTGTCCGGAGCGCGCGCAGAAGATGTCCCTTGCTTTGTTTTTGGGACGCTGCCGCGCCTCTGTTCCCGCCGGCCCGTTTTGTACGGCACGGTGTCCCTAACGCCGGCAGAGTCCTGATCGATCCCGATCACTTCCGGATTCGTCAGGAGTTCGAGAGTTGACCGGCTCAGATTTGTGAGGTCGTTGCCGGCAAACTCAAGGAGCTTATACCTGGCCGCAAGTAGGTCGACACGCGGTCATCGAACAGCAGATCGAGCCCGGTGGCATCAACGCCTTATTCCTCTTGCGTTATTTCAAAGGTCACTCGTAGAGGGACCATCGGGAGGCTCGATGGCGCGGTGTTTGAACTGACGGGTGCCGTTCGCGTATTCCGCAACGATCTGGCCGTTGCCAAAAAGCTTGTATTTGTACGTCGTCAATCCTTCCAGCCCCACGGGGCCGCGAGCATGGAGCTTACCTGTGCTGATGCCAAGCTCTGCGCCCAGTCCATAACGAAAGCCGTCGGCAAAACGCGTCGAAGCATTGTGAAAAACCCCGGCGGCATCCACTTCTTCCAGGAATTTCTTGGCTGCTTCTCCATCTTCCGTGACAATCGTTTCTGTGTGACGCGAGCCATATCGATGGATGTGCGCGATGGCCTCATCAATGTCAGAAACAGTTCGGACGGACAGAACCAGGTCTGAATGCTCCGTCGCCCAGTCGGCCCCTTCTGCCGGTGTAATGTCGGACCGTCTCACCAGCTCAACGGTTCGCGAGCAGCCGCGGATCTCAACAGCGGCTGCTCTCAATTCAGTGACCACAGCAGGCAGAAATCGCAGCGCGATGTCTTGATGCACCAGCAAAGTCTCTGCCGCGTTGCACGCCGCCGGATATTGCGTCTTCGAATCCAATGTAATCTTAATGGCCTTTTCGACGTCTGCGGCGCGGTCCACATAAACGTGGCAGATGCCTTCGCCATGTCCCAGAACCGGAACGCGGCTGTTTTTCGCCACAAATTCAACAAATTCGCGCGAGCCTCTCGGAATAATGAGGTCCACCTCGCGGTCCAGCGTCAAAAGTTCCATCACGTCCGCGCGTGTGTGCAAAAGTTGCACCGAATGTGCTTGCACGGATGAAAACTGTTCCAGGCAGCCGCGCCAAACTTCAACCAGAGCTTCGCTGGTGTGCGCCGCCTCCGCTCCGCCTTTGAGGATGAGCGCATTGCCGGATTTCAGCGCCAGTGATGCTACCTGCGGGATGACGTCCGGCCGTGATTCAAAAACGATGCCTACCACGCCGAGTGGGCAGCTCTCCTTATGAAGAACCAGGCCGTCATCAAGTTCAGTCGCGGCCAACCTGCGCCCCAGCGGGTCAGGCAAGCGGGCTACATCGCGCACGCGCGCTGCCATCTCTTCGATTCCCTTGGCCTTCACGCGCAAGCGGGCAAACATCGCGGCGGACATCTTTCCCGCTTCCACAGCGAGTTGGGCTGCGCGGCAATCCCTCTCGTTGCCGTTCAGAATTTTTTGCGCTCCGCTTTCAAGGGCGCTCGCCGCCGCCATCAATATCTCGTTCCGGTGCTCATTCGAGAGCCTGGCTAGGCTGCGCGAGCTAGCCCTGGCTCTCTTGGCCACCTCTTGTACAGGAGGCTGTGAGGTTTCGATGGAATTTGTCGTCATCGCTGTTCCATTAACACGATGTTGTCGCGGCGGATAAGAATGTGAGTCCCCGTGGCGCCTTGCGCCTTTTCGGGAGCAGCCCTTCTTTTTTGCACGATTTGTTCGGCCTCTTGACTCGCGCAATTGGCAATGCCGCGGGCAATCTCTCGGCCTTCTCCATCCACAATGCTTACCACATCCATGGGAGAAAAGTGACCGTCGACTCGTTCGACCCCCGAAGTAAGCAAGCTGGCTTTGCCATGCGTGATCGCCCGCCGCGCTCCTTCATCCACGACCACGCGTCCACTCACGCCGGCAGCGTAAGCAATCCACCGCCGCTTGCCCCGAATACGCTTGGTTTGCAGGAAGACCGTTCCGACTCGCTCTCCCGCAAAAATCCGGTCCAGAATATCCGGCTTCGTTCCGTTCGCAATCACCGCGATCCGCCCGCAATTCATGGCGATTTCCCCGGCCTCGAGCTTTGTCAACATTCCCCCGCGCCCGCCGGTGTCAGGCCCGGAAGCCAAGGCCTTGAGTTCCGGCGTCACTTTAGCAATCAGTGGAATAGGTTCAAGTTCGACGGTCTCTGCGGAGTTTGCCGGCTTCTTTTGAAGAAACCCATCCACGTTGCTCAGAAGAATGAGCGCATCTCCATCCAAGCCGCTCATGACCAGCGCAGCAAGCCTGTCATTGTCGCTGAAGGCGTTTGCTCGTCCCCCTTTGTCGAGAGATTCGATCTCGGCGGTCGAGACGGTATCGTTTTCGTTGATGATGGGAAGCACTTTGAGGCTGAGCAGCTTCTCCATTGTGCGGCGGAGATTGGTGTAGCGCCGCCAGTTGCTGAAGTCTTCGCTCGTCAAAAGGACTTGGGCGGTCTTGATGTTCCATGCAGAGAACATTTCCCTGTAAGCGTTCATAAGCAGGCTTTGCCCTACAGCCGCGCACGCCTGCTTGGTCACCAGATCATCGAGCCTCGAGCGATGCAGTCCGAGCCATCCTCTTCCCAGGCCAATTGCTCCTGACGACACGAGTACCACTTGCTTTCCCGCAGCATGCAGGCCGGCAACGGATCTCATGAGAGGTTCAACGCGCTCCCGGCACAAAGTTCCGTCCGGCGCGGTTACCGTGCTCGTGCCCAATTTAATGACGATGCGAGACGCGGCTTTCAGAACTCTTTTGCGCTCAGCCTCCAATTTGGAATGGTCGGATTGCATTTGATAAGTTTGGACGAAAACCAGCTCCTCAGAATTTGAAAAGCGTGCTCCCTCCTAAGACAAACCAAGTCCGCTGCAACAGAACGTATTCGAAGAAACTAGACGCAAATCCCTCTCACAAGATTTTACCGGAATCTCCGGCTCGATGTTGGCTTAAGCAGTTCTCCTAGGCGGCCACCTGCTGTCCTTGAGCTGTCCGAAAATGCCGGTAGCTCCTTCCTTCTGCTCCCCGAGTTTTCCTCAGCCTCCAAAAATTCTCCGTGAAATTCTCCTTTAAGAGCCGTTACAATTGCCGCATCGGACTCCGCATCGAATGTCCAAAATTATCATGGCTATCGGCAGCAAGCGCGGCCCGAAGCTCAACGCCGTCCAGCAGGCATTGGAATCCTTGTCTCCCTTCTTTCCTCCGGCCACCGAATTCGAGCTAGTCGGCCTGGAAGTTGACAGCGGCGTCAGCCACACTCCCTCGTCCCGCGAAGAACTCATGCGCGGCGCCCGCCAGCGCGCGGAAACTCTCGTGCAAATCGCGCAGAAAAGCGCTTTGCGGTGGCACTACTTCGTCGGTTTGGAGGGCGGGCTCGACGTAATTCACGAGACTGCCTCGCCCCTCCCAATCCGTGGTCATTCGGATGTTCCTCCAAACGCGCGCCGCCGCGTTTTCCTTGAGAGTTGGGCTTATGTTTCGGATGGTAAGCGCGGCCACTACGGTCGCTCGGGTGGTATCGAACTCCCCGAACCGCTCGTGCGCGAAGTCCTTGAAAATGGCACCGAGCTTGCCGTGGCCATCGATCGGTTTGCCGGCACGGCGGGCATCCGAGATGCGCAAGGCGCCTGGGGCGTTCTTTCGGGCGATCTCATCAGCCGCCAGGAAGCGTTTCGCGTGGCCGTGATTGCTGCCTTCGCCCCGTTCTATAATGCAAAGATGTACCGTGCCGCCGCCGTTGGCGCTTCCGGCTCGGTCTTATGATTGCGTGTCAAGGAGTGTCAAACCGGGCTTTTTTGTGGAACATCAAATGGAAAGGTCTATGCGCAACAAAGAGCACGCGAAGGAATTTGTTCCTTAACTGACAACGAAGGACTTACAACTTAGGACTTTTTCGGACAGGAGCCACCGTGGACATCGTCAAAGGCAATATGGGCTGGATCGAAGTCATCGTCGGCCCGATGTTTTCCGGCAAGAGCGAGGAACTGATTCGCCGACTGCGCCGTGCGGAGATTGCGCGCCAGCGCGTGCAAATCTTCAAACCTGCCATCGACGAACGCTACGCCGCCAACGAAATTGTTTCGCACTCCGGCCTGGGTATTTCCTCAGACAACATCGCCAAGGCCTCGGAAATCATAGACAAGCTCTCTCCGCGCACCGAAGTCGTCGGCATCGACGAAGCGCAATTCCTTGGTGAGGAACTCGTCGATGTTTGCACCAAGCTTGCCAACCTTGGCAAGCGCGTCATCGTAGCCGGCCTCGATACTGATTATCGCGGCCGCCCTTTCGAGCCCATGCCCCGCCTCCTGGCCATCGCCGAGGAAATCACCAAGCTCCTGGCGATTTGCGTTCGCTGCGGCAATCCCGCGGTCCACACGCAGCGCCTCATTGAAAGCGAAGAATTGATTGTTGTCGGCGCGATGGGCGCTTACGAAGCTCGCTGCCGCCGCTGCTTCGAGCCCAGTCCCGCGCTCGCCGTGAAAAAGACAGACGGCCCGCAACTCATCGCTCGCAACCGCGCTGCCACCGCTGGCGATTAGTGCGCGATCAACTCTCCGTACTTTTTTTTGAAGACCGGCATTACCTTTCCGCCAACTCCCCCCTTTCTTTCCTTGAGGTTGCGGCTCCATTCCGTCAAACTGTTCCGTCCTTGAATATCCAAAAATTAGGCTGACTCGCAGCTATGATCATCGAATCGAAGGCGCCAACCCGTGTGGACTTCGCCGGCGGAACGCTCGACATTTGGCCGCTTTACCTTTTCCATCCCGGAGCCGTCACCGTCAACGCCGCCATCTCCCTCTACGCTTCCTGCCGCATTGAAACTAATGGCAGCGAGAGTATTCACCTTATGTCTCGTGACACGCAGCGCGAAGAAACCTTCTCCTCTTTCAACATGCTCATGAAAACCAAGCGCTATCGTCTTCCTCTTCTCGCAGAAATCGCCAAGTTCTTTCGTCCTCAGGGCGGCTTCACGCTGATGACGGACTCCGAAGCCCCGGCCGGTGCGGGAATTGGCGGCTCCAGCGCCATGGCCGTGGCTATTTGCGCCGCTCTTGACCGTTTCACTGGAGCAGGGAAGAGCAAGGTCGATTGGATTCACATCAGCCGCGACGCCGAGGCCATCGTCATCAACGTTCCCACCGGCACTCAGGATCACTACCCTCCGGCCTTTGGCGGTGCCGCTGCGATTGAGCTGCCTGCCGGCGGTGAGCATCGCGTCGAGCTTCGCGTCAATCTTGATGAGCTGGAGCGCCGCGTGGTGGTCTGCTATACGGGCAAGCCCCGCCAGCATGGCATCAACAACTGGGAAGTTTTCAAAGCGCAAATCGGGGGCAAGCGCGCCGTGCAACAAAGTCTCGAGCGAATTTCCGAGGTTGCCCAATGCATGCGCGTCGCTTTTGAGAGGCCCGACTGGAGGGAAGCCGGACGCCTCATGCGGGAGGAATGGTCCTTCCGTAAACGCAACCTCCCCACCATCTCGACCAAAACCATCGACCGCGTCATTGAAAACGCCCGCCGCAACGGCGCTCTTGCGGGCAAGGTTTGCGGTGCGGGCGGTGGCGGCTGCGTGGTTCTCCTCATCGAGCCCGAAGCGCGCGACCGCGTCGAAAAAGCTATCAGGGAAGCGGGCGGCGAGGTTCTGCGTACCACGATCGACCGCCAAGGCGTAAACGTCGTTTCCCGCTAAGCTCTACGGGAGAAAACTGCTCATTTTCGGGGTTGCTGTCTTCCGCCCGTCCCACCGTACAGTTCGGCGCCCGCCCCGTACAGTTAAACAAACTGCCTCTCGCCACACCCGAGCACCTGTTCAGCGGCTTCCGAGCATCATAGAATAGGTAACGCGGGCACCCAGGAGGCGCCTGCCCAAGTATGCCGAACTGGTATGCCATTCCTCTGGCTTTGCTGCTTTTGGGCGATGCGGACATCCCGCGCGTGAATAGCCTTCGTCCGCCCGAAAAGTCTTCCCTGAACTTTCCTTCAGACGAAGAAATTCCCATTTTTCCCAGCACGGAAGACTTTTCCGCTGACGGACAGACCCAGACAAAGCCCGTCAACAATCCCAACGAGCCGCTGCAAGAGACCTCGAAACTGACCTTGATTCGCTTTGTCTCCGGTGAATTTGCCAAAGCCCTCAAGTCTTTGCCCGCGGGCAAAGAAGGTTTCAACTTTCCTGTAGGCAAACCGCTTGACGCGCAGCTTCTCGACCGTGCCGTGGCCACGCATGGCGCTGCCGTCAATTCCGGCGACAATGTTCAAATCACCGGGCTGCAATTTCGCGCTCACCAGATCATCGTCGACATCAACGGCGGCGGTCGCGGCAAGCATCACTGGCGCGATCATCTCCAAATCGGCATCGGCGGCCCTCATCCTACGGTGCAATCCAGTTCGACCCAGGAAACCGGCCCGCCGGGTTTGCAGCCGGGCATGGGCAGCACCATTTTTCTGGACTTTATTAAGTTCGTTCCGGACATGACTCCGGACGAATTGAAGAAGATTCTCTCGCCCTTCCTCAATTTTCAGAACGAGCGCTCCGCCTCCGTGCAGTGGATTGATACTTTGCCACCGGAGATGAAGAAAGCCATTCAGGAGCGCCGGCCCGTCGTCGGCATGGACCGCGAAGAAGTCGTGGCTGCCATGGGCAAACCGGATCACAAAGTGCGCGAACGCGATTCGGATGGGAACGACATCGAGGATTGGATCTACGGCCAGCCCCCGTCCAAAACCGTCTTCGTCCGTTTCACCGGCGACCACGTCACCAAAATCGAGCAATTCCCTCAGTAGGAAATGGGTTCCGTGCGAAAACCCCATGAATGCCCTCGATTTCAGGGTGTTTTTATAACCATCCACTGCGCTCCAATTTTTGAAGCTGTTTTCATTCTCGAGGCTCCCGCGTCTGCGGCCATTGCAATACTACGATTCTGCCGTCGGCTTCCCGTTCCAAGGTCGGCGCATACAATCCCAACTGCTCTCGCCGCCACCACATGCCCGTCGCGCGCTTTTCCTCTGGCGTCGTGAACCAGTATTGCCATAGCACCGCCCGTACCTCTTTCGGTGGAGCTTTCGGAAAGGGATTGCCAGCGAACAACTCCAGCACATCTTGCGAGCCTCGCAACAAGGCCTGCTCCGTTCTCGGCACAATCATCGACTCATCCCGCCAAGTGCTTAGCGAAGCAAACCACAAATTCCAATCGAAGCGCGGCTGATATGGGGCGTAAATCCCCGGCGCCTTCGCGGAATTCTGCGGCTTGAAGCGGAACGGATAAACCAGCCAGTTCTGCCCATCGTCTGAGCCTTGGAACTCAATCTCGTATCGTCCCCGCGTCATCATCGCGAACAATCCGTACCGATTCGCAATGCGAAACGGCTCTAGCGCCGCGACAGGCGTGGTAGGCAGCTCTACCGGCCGCACCATCCAGATCATCTGCACGGTTGTCGCATAGAAAATCCATGTCAGCATCACCGCCGTCAACGCCAGCTTCAACGCTGCCCATTGCTTCTGCGCCGCCTTCCTCCAATTTTTTCCTTGGTTCGATTCGGCCTTAGGCTTCATTCCCTCCGGTTCAACAACTTTGTTGCTGTCGAGCCTCTCGGATGCCAATGGTGGTGTGTGCTCTAGAGCAAGGCCCAACGTCACCGGTTTTTCTCCTAATTCGTTTTTTCCTCCGTCAGAGCTAGCTACACCGAGGCTATCTTTCCAGCGTTTCGGCACGAATCGTTTCAGCACCTTGTCATCTAGCAATAAGAACCCGAGCACCAGCACCAAATAATTCAAAAACGTGTAGTTCGCCGAGAGAATGATTCCGACCTGCCACGGCGTCACAATGCAAAAACACGCGATCCGAAACCGCCTGGGAAAAAACATCGTCCACACCAGGGCCAGTTCCAGTGCCAGCGTCCCGAACGCCATCGCCGCCTGAACCCTGTGCGGCCAATGTTGCATGTACCATCCAATCCAAGTCGGCAGCGGCCCGTTCTGGTAGTAATCATCGAGCGCCGTGAAGTTCCGCCACTCCGGGTCGCCTCCCATAATTTTGGCCACGCCCGATTCGAAATAGATGCGGAAGCATTCCCACAGGAGCAAAAACCAGCTCGCTCGCGAAGGTGGGCTCGCCTCGCCCCAGCCCGGACGAAACCCCTTCGGCGCGTAAAATAGGGCAATAAATCCCGCCTCCAGAAGCATTCCATCCGATTGGTACCCGGAAAAATCCCGCGCTGCACTCACAAACGAAAGGAAACACACGAAGCAGATCGCCAGCATTCCGCGCGGCCATAAATTCAACACCAGCAGCACCGACGCGATCATCCCCACCCAGCAAATCGCCGTCAGCATGTGCCGCCCGCTCGAAAACCATAGCAGTGTCGGCGCATACCAGTAACCCACTCTGCCAAGCTGTTCCGTCACCGCGCGCAAATATTCGGCAGCCGGAAGAATGCCCTGCGGCCCGATCAATCCTTTGATTTGAAAAACCAGGGAGAAAAGCGCGGAGTAATAAATTAGCCCCAGCGCGCGTAGGAAAATCCAGCGCGGCAGCAGCCCGTCAGGTTTGCCTGGTTGGGAAGCAAACAGCCAGCGCACCGCCGACGCCGGTGACCAGTCCTTCATCGCGCGCCATTATAGTCCTTGCCCACACAACGATTTACTAACTTGAGAGAAAACGATGCCGTACTGCCGTCATTCCGAGCGAAGCGCGGCATGGGCAGCGCCGCTGCGATCACCGTTCTTGGGTGTCGTTTTTTCTTGTAGTGGCGCGTCTTCAGACTCGTGCTTTTCTTGACTCGACCGAACTCTCGTCCGTGAAGTATGATTCGCGCTGTTTTGGCGTTACTTGTGAAACAGAGTCCGTCATGAGCGCGCAAAATCCATCTACTGTGGGCGTGACTGGAAAACCGATCGCGTCGAGTCCCAAATCGACCGTTCCCATTTACGTGGCAATCTGCTGCCTTGTCATCGTCCTAGCGTTGGTGCTCGGCGTTGGATTGGCCGCCAACGAGGTTCTACGCCACCTTGTTCAGACAGCGCCGCTCTGGGTTGGAATCGCGCTTGGTTTCCGCGGCTCAAACGCAGCCTATTGGGTGGCGCTTCCCTCCTTTCTTGTTTGGCTCGTTTTAATGGCCCTTATTTGGGCCTATCTGCTCGGCATTTCCCGGATTGTGACTGGGCACTTCTCTCCCATCGAAGTCGGCATGACGATTATCGTTGGAGCAGCCTCGATTCTCGGAATCTTGAGCTTCGTCAGTTCCAGGTCGAGCTTTTCATCCACTGCCAAGTTAGCGCTGTTCGTCGGTTTCCTAGCTATCCAGTTGATTTGCTTGCGGATTAGTTTCTTGCCTTCCATTGCGCATCGGTGAGTCGGCAAAAATGACTTATTCAACGCCCTCCACCGTCAAACGCGCCAGCTAGGCTGAATCCGTAGAGGCCGGGTTTTAACCCGCCCGGCTTTGCGGCAGATTGCGAAGCTTTGCGCCTAGCCCAGACCGCGGTCAACAGGAACGGTGTCGCCAGAGCAACCACCATCAGGTGCTCGACCCACGGCGTCGTAATGCAGAAGGTTCTAATGCAAAAGGACCGTTCGGCGTTCCACACACCCGGTAAAACGCTGGACATTGTAAAGAACCCGAACGAGCAGTAAGCCTCGAGAAGTTCTGCGCAAAGTCTCCCCCTCCGCCACAACAGCACGCCCGCCAATCCAACAAAGGCTGGCAGAAGCGTGATCCAGAGTCCCGACCGTCCGGTGGTGCGAAGAGGCCGATCGCGAGCGGAAAGCCGTGACAACTCGTAAGAACGATCCAGAAGAACCCGAGCAGAGTTCCAAGCGGCGTCTTAGGCTTCAACGCCTGCATGGTGCGAGTATGCTCCTGGAATCTCTCGCCGCATTCCCCGAATGGACTGACAAATCCTGTGGCCGACCCAAATCGTGCTTGACGAAACTTGCTGAGGTACTAAAATACTTTATAGTGAGCAGGGCGAAAGACTTTTGAGAACGGCTGGATTGCCGCCTCTCTTCTTAGGGTTTTATTTCTGCTCTCAGGCCCGTGGCGCGATGTGCGGTGTGATAAGCCACCGTGATTCTTGGTGACCTGGCGCTCTATAACCCCTTTAGAATCAACACTGCTGCGATTCCTTGCAACTGTTGATTCCAAAGCACTTACAGTAGGCGCTAACCCCTTTAGAATCCGCACTTACAAACAAATATGGGGGGAGGGGCCCCTCTCGTTTTGCAAGAATTTCAAGTTGCCGCACGGAAGTCAACGATTCCTGTTCGGAGGACAGCATGCCCATCAAGGTCGGCATTAACGGCTTCGGCCGTATTGGACGCAACATCATGCGGACGGCGATCGACGACAAGGATATTCAGTTCGTCGCGGTGAACGACATCACGGACGCCAAAACGCTCGCGCATCTGCTGAAATACGATTCCGTGCTCGGCAATCTGCCGCATAAGGTGACCCACACGGAAGACAGCATCTCGGTAGACGGCAAAACCTTCAGGGTATTCCGCACGAAGGACCCTGCGGAGCTCGACTGGGCTTCGGTTGGCGCGGAAATCGTTGTTGAATCCACCGGCCTGTTCACCAGGGGCCCGGATGCCAAGAAGCATCTGCGCCCGCCCGTGAAGAAAGTCATCATCTCCGCACCCGCGGACAGTCCCGACGCCACCTTTGTCCTCGGCGTGAACGACAAGTGCTACGATCCGGCAAAGCATCACGTCATTTCTAACGCCTCCTGCACCACTAATTGCCTCGCGCCTGTCGCCAAAGTCATCCAGGACACTTTTGGTATCCAGAGCGGCACCATGACCACCATCCACTCCTACACCAACGACCAGCGCCTGCTGGATTTGCCGCACAAAGATCTGCGTCGCGCCCGCGCGGCCGCGATCAACATGATTCCGAGCTCTACGGGCGCCGCCAAGGCTTTGCATCTCGTCATTCCCGAGCTGAAGGGCAAGCTTGACGGCTACGCCATGCGCGTTCCCACGCCGAATGTCAGCATCGTGGACCTTACCGTCTTCGTGGATAAGCCTGCGACCAAAGACTCCGTCAACGCCGCTCTTAAGGCCGCTGCAAACGGTCCGATGAAGGGCATTCTCGGTTACACGGAGGAAGAACTCGTTTCCGCCGACTTCAAAGGCGACTCGCATTCCTCTATTGTCGATGCCGGCTACACCAAAGTCGTCGGCGACCGTTGCCTCAAGGTTTTGGCCTGGTACGACAACGAGTGGGGCTACTCCTGCCGCTGCCGCGACCTGATCAAGCTGCTTGCGTCAAGATTCTAGAAAGGTCTCGGCGGTTCTAAGTCTTTAGCCCTCAGTTGTCAGTGCAAGACAACAGAGAATGCGAGAGGTAAGCGAACAGGAAATTATCGCTTTGTGGAGCGTTGAATACGTCTTGACTAAAAACTGACAACTGAGGACTTAGAACTTTCACTCATGTCCAAGCTCACCATCAGCGACCTGGACCTCAAAGGCAAACGCGTTTTCATCCGCGTGGACTTCAACGTTCCACTGAAGGACGCCATCGTCACCGACGACACGCGCATTCGGGAAACGCTTCCCACGCTTCGCCTCGCCATCCAAAAAGGCGCCCGCCTAGTTCTCGCTTCGCATCTTGGCCGCCCCAAGGGCGGTCCCGATCCAAAGTATTCCTTGCGGCCCGCCGCGAAGAAACTCGAAGAACTTCTCGGCAAGCCTGTGGCTTTCGCGCTCGATTGCATCGGTCCTGGCGCGGAAGGCCAGAGCAAGGCGCTGCGCGACGGCGAAGTGCTGGTCCTCGAAAACGTGCGCTTTCATCCTGAAGAAGAAAAGAACGACGAAACCTTTTCCAAACAGCTCGCTGCTCTCTGCGACGGAGTTTTCGTTTGCGATGCGTTTGGTTCCGCGCATCGCGCCCACGCGTCCGTGGTTGGCATCACGCGCTTTGTCCAACAGGCTGCCGCCGGATTGCTCATGGAAAAAGAACTAGCCTATCTCGGCAAAGCGGTCACGAACCCTGTGCGCCCCTTTGTTGCGATCCTGGGCGGCGCAAAAGTCAGCGACAAAATCGAAGTTGTCGAGAACCTGATGAAAATTGCCGATGCGATGCTCGTCGGCGGCGGCATGGCCTACACTTTCCTCAAAGCCGATGGCCAGCCCATTGGCAAGTCCTTGGTGGAAGACGACAAACTCGAGCTCGCGCGTCGCCTACGCGAAGAAGCCCAGAAGAAGAAATTCGCGTTGCTTCTTCCCGTGGATCACGTGGTTGGCGCCGAATTCAAAGCCGACACAGCGACAAAAACCGTTGCCGTTTCTGCGACTCCCGACGGCTGGATGGGCTTGGACATCGGTCCGAAAACCATCGAAACGTATAAGCAGAAAATTGCTGGGGCGAAAACTATTGTGTGGAACGGTCCGATGGGTGTGTTCGAGATGCCCGCTTTCGCGAAAGGCACCCTGGAAATTGCCAAGGCTGTCGCTGAAGCCACGACCGGCGGGGCGACTTCGATTATCGGCGGCGGAGATTCTGTTGCCGCCGTTCATCAATCCGGTGTAGCCAATAAAATCTCACACATTTCAACCGGTGGCGGCGCTTCCCTCGAATTTCTCGGCGGCCGCAAACTCCCCGGCGTCGAAGCTCTCACGAACAAATAATGAACGCGACCCTTCTCTGCGAATCCTCTCGGTCCTCTGTGTCTCTGCGTTATCGTCTTCTTTCTTGTTCTGTTCGGAGGTTTGCATGCGTCGCCGCGTGATTGCCGGCAACTGGAAAATGTTCAAGACGCAGGCGGAAACGCGCGCGTTCTTCGCGGCGTTTGCCCCGCTCGTGTCCCGCGCGAAGCACTGCGACATGGTCATCGCTCCGCCTTTCACAGCGATTCGCGCCGCCGTCGAAGCGGCGAGAAACACCGACATCGCCATCTCCGCGCAGAACCTCCACTGGGAAAAAGAAGGCGCCTTCACCGGCGAAATCTCCGCTGCGATGCTTGTCGAAGCGGGCTGCCGCTACGTCATCATAGGCCACTCCGAGCGCCGCCAATTCTTCGGCGAGACCGACGAAAGCGTGGCTAAGAAAACCAAAGCGGCGCTTGCCGCGGGCCTCCTTCCCATTGTTTGCGTCGGTGAGACCTTAGCTCAGCGCGAGTCCGGCCAGACTCATAAGGTCTGCAAAACACAATTCCTTGATGGGCCTGGCACTCTGACGCCCGAAGAATTCTCGCGCATCTTGATCGCTTACGAGCCGGTTTGGGCCATTGGCACGGGGCGAACTGCCACTCCGGAGATTGCCGCAGACGTTCACAAGTTTCTCCGCGAGTGCGCTGCCGAGAAATTCTCCGCCTCTCCTGCTTCTGCGTTACGCATTCTCTACGGCGGCAGCGTCAAGCCGGACAACATAAAGGGACTGATGGCGCAGGAAGAGCTGGATGGAGCCCTGGTGGGTGGAGCGAGCCTTGACGCGAAATCCTTCGCTTCTATCGTAAATTTTGCGTCGTAAATCGCGTGGCGAATTTCATGAGCTTATTGGAAAGACCGGCAAACTGTGGAGGTTAAGTCCGGGGGCCTGTCAGCGCCTGCGGGCGGGCATAATTCCCGCCTTGTTGGCCTTGTGGTACGATTCTGGCCGAAAACGCCATTCCTGCTAAAATTGAAATGGGGACCATGCTAGAGGCAACCAATATGGCAGAAAAAGTCAAAAAGGACGAGCGCGCCTGGAAGAAACAGCTCACGCCGAACCAATACTACGTGACGCGTGAAAAAGGAACCGAGCCTCCTTTTACAGGCGAATACGAAGATACCGAAACGCCGGGAACCTACAAGTGCGTCTGCTGCGGCCAGCCTTTATTCCGTTCCGAGACCAAATATCACTCCGGCTCAGGTTGGCCCAGTTTCTACGCTCCAGCCAGCGAAGAAGCCGTCAAGGAGGAATCGGACACAAGCCACGGCATGCGCCGCGTCGAGGTGAAATGCATGCGTTGCGATGCGCACCTTGGGCACGTTTTTGATGATGGACCTCAGCCCACAGGCTTGCGCTATTGCATTAATTCCGCAGCATTACAACTGGATGAAGACTAAAGAAAGCGCCCCGATTCTGATCGGGGCGCTTTCTTTTGCTCAAGGGAAATCAGGAAACTTAAGCTGCCGGGCAAGAACAAGCCACCATTTCTGCAATGGGGTCGCGCTCCCACACAGCAAGAAGAAGCACTTTAACGCCAGAAGGATACTTGAACACGTAGTAGGTGTGAGAGCAGCCTTCCACTTCATAAAAGCCAGGCCGGCGTGGATCGGGCCGCGACGGCGCCCCGATGGTCAAAAGCTGGCGCAATTCCGCAACCTGCTCCTGCGAGTGGTTTCGCAGATCCTCCAATAGGGGTGCTTGTTTTGTGATGGGCATCGTCATTGTTCTGCTCCGCCACATTCCAGCTTACCTTCTTCTCATCTATACAGACGAAAGAAACCGAAAAATGTTTCATGGGCGGCAATAATTTCTGCTCCGTCAGTAGACAATTTGGCCCGGCGTGCCCATTTTTTGCATGGTCTATGAAAACGGCCTTTTTACGCCCCCCAAAAGCCTGGTCGCAGGCTTTGCCCACCTTAACGGCGACCAAGGCCCGTCGGATGCGGCCAGGCCCAAAAAAGTTAGTGTACTCCGCGTTCACTTTTCGATCTAGCGAGTCTCGCAAAACATTTCGACCATGCCCTTTGGAGTGCGCCAGCCCCGCGGCCGCTTTTCCGCCTGCTCACACGGCTCGTACTTTGCGATCCTCAATAAGTGCCTCACTCTTTCATCAAATCAATGCGAATCGCTCCTCGCGGACAGCAGGCAGCGCTGTGAGAAGGGCTTCGCGGAGCAGTCTCATGAGACTTCCCCCTTCTGGCAATGGAGCAGGGCCGTTTGACGGTTATATCGTAATACGATATATTTACAGTTTGAAGGAAGTTCCATACCGATATGTCCTTTCCTACTGAGTCTCGCAAAATATTTCGACCATGCCCTTTGGAGTGCGCCAGCCCTGCTGCCGCTTTTCCTCCTGTTCACACCGCTCTGTATTTTAAGATCTCAGTAATGTCCCCAAGGAGGTCATAAATGATTAAGATCGCCACGTACCTTACCGCGTTCGGCCTGTTCGGCTTTCTGGCCGTAAGCCCGGCCGCTGCCCAATCAAATACGAAACCCGGCAAAACATCAACCAGCGAAGCCACTTCATCCAAACACACGACCAAAATGATTTCCGACGCAGCCTTCGCGCGCGAAGCCGCCGAAGGTGGCATCGCCGAGGTTAAATTGGGCCAATTGGCGGAAGAAAAGGGTTCCTCTCAGGAGGTGAAAGATTTCGGAAAGCGCATGGTTACCGACCATACCAAGGTGAACGACGAACTGAAGGCCGACGCCGCCAAGGAGAAGTTCACCCTTCCAACCGAGATGAGCAAACGGGATCAAATGGCTTACGATCGGCTTTCCAAGTTATCCGGCGCTGCCTTTGACCGCGCTTATGCTCGCGATATGGTGAGCGACCACCGCGCAGATATCGCCGAATTCCTGAAGGAAAGCAAGAACGGCAAGCAGGAGTGGGCAAAAGACTTCGCTTCGCAGACCCTGCCCACGCTTCGTGAGCACCTGAAGCAAGCCGAGGAAGTGCTCCACGCGGTTGAGCCCGCCAAAACCAAGAAGTCCTAGCTTTGTTTGTCGGAAACGGATTCACCTGGGGCGGGTGGCCCCGCAGGCGCAGGGTGCAGCACCCACTTCGAGGACTTGGTCTGTGCCCCACCCGGCTTACACTCTTTTTATCCGGGCACTGGCGTTCCAAGAACGCTTGGCAACACGGCAAGGGTTAACCGACCGCTGCAAGAGGGCACGATATGTCGTGTTCCTGCCACCCGAAGAGCCGGCAGAGTAAAAGCGGCTCGGGCGGGCTCAGGGCGAAGCAATGCGAAGTCGACTCGCCCGTTGCTCATCGCGCCAACCGGCTCGCGGCGTTCCCCTTTGAGTTCGTGACCAAGCCCGAGCAATCCGCCAACGCTGTCTCGCACCTTCCCGCGGCGATCCGATCCGGATTGGAAGACATCGCCGGTTTCGCCGCCAGCCTCGACATGGTGTGCGACCAGGAAGCTCGCCGTGCTCATTTTCTGGACGGGCAGCGAACCCGCGCGGAATTGCGCCCAGAGCGTGCGCCGTGTCCGTGCGCTGCTCGCCCCCTAACATGGACTGCTGTTTGCGCTTGCAAAACATGTTCGCGCACATCCCCGAGCAGCGCGATCTGCCAACGTCGAAGGGCCTTCCAAGCGAGCCTAGTTCTATTGACGCGCGCTTTATAACCGGCGACAGTACTGCTCAGGAAGATAACGTCTGCGTGGCCTAGCGCAGCTTATTGAAAAAGAAAGAGAAACCGGCGAAATGGGGGCGCGCAGAGTTACCAGGCGGGGGTTCGGTGGATAGGAAGCTCGCAGAACGGAATTGCAGCGAGGCTGCTTGCCCGAGCGCCGCGGCTACTTCCCTCGATCAGCAGGCTCTTTGCCTGAAGCATTTTCTTATGCGCTGTTACGCCAAGCTGGAGGCACTCGACCCGCGCGGCGAAAAATCCAGCGAACAGCGCGCCGATTTGGCCGCCATGCGCGCCTTTATTGAGGAATGCTCGCGCTCCACGCCTTGCTTTTGCGGAACCCGCCATCTCCGCGAACCCCTACGCGAAGAAGCGCTCGGCTTCACGGCGCTTCTAACTTTCGCTTTGCTTGGTTTTTCTTGTGGCGTGCCAGCGGGACTTGAGGCTCAGTCTAAGTGCTGCCATTGTGGCGGGGAGGCTTTCCCTGCTTGGTGGTTGCGGTTACACAGGCCTGTGCTCCACGTCACAGCGACTGGTGCGCCCCTTCCCTCAGACTTTGCCGAGGGAGGCGGGTGAGATGGCTAAGGAAAAGAAGCACACACTCTCAAACTTAAGGGCGGAACTGGCGTTTTTGGAACTAGGCGGCTACCGTTCTCCGCAGCAGGCCGCCTGGCGGCCGCAGTTTATTTTTGAGGATTCGCCGACGTGTTTGAACTTCCGAAACCTTGGCAAGCCGCTTCCCTGCAGCGAATGTGCGCTCATGGATTTCGTTCCCGACGGATTCAAACGGGAACGGTATCCCTGCCGGCATATTCCTCTGGATGAATCCGGCCACACTTTGGATTCGCTCTATCGCATCGCAACGGAAGAGGAAGCACACACGATTGTCGCGAATTGGCTGAAGACCACTGTCGCGCAGTTGGAGCGCGAACCGCACGGGAAGCTCTCCGACGACGCCGCGAGCGCGCTCTTCAGCAAATCGGCTCACTAATTCTGAGGGCTGTCTTTCTTTTCCTCTGCCCCGAGGTTGCCAAAGGGCCAAAGGTTGAACGCTTTGAGTTCCTCATACACGTGCTGGGCACGCAGCATGCGCGCGGTGCGCTCCGCTGGCCATGGCGAAGCGAACCGCTCGGGCCGGTCGGCAATCCAGAAGGCCGCTAACGCCATCAACGTGGCATTGTGCGTAAGAACATCCGGCTTTTGCGCCTCCAGCGTGTCTGCTGCCGAGTGATGCGTGTACCGGTAGTCGGAAGTGTCCTGCAACATGTTGATCCCTGGCAGTCCGCCCATGGAAAACGGCAGCGTGTCGGTCCCCGATTCCACTTTGTCGTCGACCTGCAGGGGCTGGAAATTGGCAAGCGTCTTCAAAAACGCCTGGAACGCCGGCACCAAATCGTCGCGGCCGCCCAACTGAAAACCTTTCACCGGCCCTTGTCCATAATCCAAAATCAAGTCGCCAAGATGATTGGGCAGTTCGTCTTTGTGCTGTTTGACATACGCAAAGGAGCCATCGAGCCCTTGCTCCTCGCCAGTGAACAGCACAAAGCGGATGGTGCGGCGCGGCCGTTGCCCGGAATGCACGATGGCTTCGGCAGCTCCGAGGGTTGTTGCGGTCCCCGAGCCATTGTCTGTAGTTCCCTCGGCCAAGTCCCAGGAATCGAGGTGCCCGCCGACGACTAAGATTTCTTCGGGATGTTCGCGCCCGCGAATTTCCCCCACGATATTCGCGGTCTGGACGGGACCGTTGGTAAATGTGTTCTGGACGTTGAACCGAACCCGCGGCGTAAGCCCGCGATCCAGAAAACGCTCCAACTGTCCCTGGTCTTCCGCAGTCATCGACACCACCGGAACAGCAAAATCCGCGTTGAAGCCCAGAATCCCCGTGTGCGTTAGGTTCATGCCGGCGGAACTTCCGCCGCCCTGCCCACCGATAACCGCGATTACTCCAGCGGGGCCCGCAGCCTTGAGAAAGTCGCCGAACATCGCGAAAAGATTCATCTCGTTTTGCGTGGGCTGGCCTTTTTCCGTGACCAGCGCCACTTTGCCTTTTAGGCGCGAAATGTTTTTGATTTCGTTCTCGATGTCGAACATGTTCACTGCCACCACGTCGCCTTCGGCGCCTCTGGCCGGTGTCGAACCCGTCCAGCCCATCGCATCGATGTGCAGCTTGTGATGCACGGGGGAAAGAAGTTCGCCCTCCGCAGAACCGCGCGTCCAGCCGCGCCAGATCGTGTATTTTTCCGTGTGCACGTTTTCCAGGCCGAGGGACTTCATCTTGGCGACGCCCCACTCTTCCGCTTGGCGATCTGCCGGAGTGCCTGTCACGCGCCCGCCAATGTCGTCGCTTAACTCCTCCAGGAAACCGTAGGCGTGCGAATTGAGCAGCCCTTCGCCGGCAATGCGCACGAGCGCGGGCTTTGTGCCATCTTCGTCCGGGCCCTTTGGCGCTGCCCGATTATCCGCGCGAACTGGCAACCCCGGCAGGCTCAGGCCCGCCGCAACAAGCACACCCACGAAAATACCTCGCATCCGCTCTCTCCTCGCGCTTTCAGCGCTCATAAAGATTACCATGCACTCAGACGCGGCTGCGGCGGGTTTGTTTCTTTGGCTGCTTCTCCGCCAGTGTTGCCGCAGCAACTGGCATCGACTCGCAGCTTTACCATGGCCACCCCTCCCTCTACACTTCTTCGGGATGAAAAGGAAACTCTTCAACAGGTTCCGGCCGCGCTGTTCCAATCCGCTGAGAGCGGGCGTTTTGATAGTGGGCCTGTTGTCCGGCATCGGATGCATGGATTCGTTTGCGCAAGAGCTGCAGCAAAAACCTTTGGCTGAACCAAAGGCCCAACGCGCGGAAAAAGCCGAGAAGGCGGATAAAGCAGAGAATCCGGCGCAAATTCAACTGCTTGAAACCGCAGTGCGATTCGAAGCCAACGGGGACAGCCACAAAGAAGTCCACGCGCTGGTGAAAATCAACAGCGAACTGGGGGTACGCCAATTCGCGCAACTCAACTTTGATTTCAACCGCTCGTTCGAATCGATCGAGATTCCGATGGTGCGCATCACCCACGCGAACGGCGGCACGACGGACATTTTGCCGAGCGCAATCACCGACCGCCCCAATCCCGCCGTCGTGAATGCTCCCGCGTATCAGGACGTCCGCATTAAATCCATACGCATCCTCGGCCTTCAGCCCGGCGACACGCTCGAATATCGCGTCACCCGAACCGTATCGCACCATCCCCTTGCGCCTCAGTTCTGGCTTGACCATTCTTTTGACCGCTCCGGCGTGGTCTCGCGCGAAATCTTCGAACTCGATCTGCCCTCGCCGTCGAGCCTGCGCATTCAAATCAACCCAGAGACTCCACCCGATGAGCCTCCTGCCCGCTCAAACGAAAAAGGCGAGCGAATTGTCTACCACTGGACCAGGAAACAGTCTCCTGAATCTGGCAAAGAACCGGCCAAATCGGCGCCTGATATTTCTCTGACTACCTTTTCATCCTGGAATCAGCTGGCGGACCGGCTTGCCGTTTTGTTGATCCCTTCGGAACAAGAGTCGCGGCAGCTTTACGACAAAGCCCTTTCCATCACCTCCAAAGAGGCGAATGGCGATCAAAAAATGTCAGACTTCTACGACTTCGTCTCAAAGAAGATTCGCACCGTGGATCTGCCGCTTGGCGCCACGGGATTCCGTCACCGGAAACCCGCCGACATCTTTGCCGGGAATTACGCAACTGCCGAAGACAAGTTCGTTCTCTTCGCGGCACTAGCCAACAACTTCTTCGGCCCCGCGCACCTGGGCTTCGCTTCCAGTTCGGGAACCGTTGGCGCCAAGGACCTTCCTTCGCCGGCGAAGTTCGATCATCTCCTCACGATGTCGGGCGACCCTTCGGTAAGTTTCTGGATGGACCTGAACATGGAGGTTGCGCCCTTTCTCATGATTCCGTCGCAATTCCGCAACAAGGCCGTTTTTGTGGTGGGCCCAGCTGTCGAAAACAGATGGGGGACTGTCGTGGGATCGTTCCCTTTTCCCGGAAGACAGCACGTGCTTGTAGATGCCGCGCTCTCCGCACAAGGAACACTCGCCGCCAAAGTTCATTACATGATGCGGGGGGACAACGAATTAGCGCTGCGCGTGGCGTTCCACCAATCCGCAAAAGGAAAATGGAAGGAGCTGGCCCAGCTGCTCTCGCTCACGGACGGCTTTCGCGGGCAAGTGACCAGCGCCAACGTGTCGGATCCCTACGCCACTAAAGAGCCGTTTAGCGTTGAGTACGAGTTGACTCAACCAAAATTCGTGGATTGGTCGTCGAAGAAAACCGTGCGCATTCCCGCGCTGCTGCCGCAACTGGGTTTGCCCGATCCACCCGCGTGGTCCGCGTCGGGCGCGGCAAACGCCCCCATCGAGCTTGGTACGCCGCTCCAAGTCGAGACGAGCATGACCCTGCATCTTCCTCCGGGCACCAAGGTCAGTACTCCGGCTGGCACATCGGTCGAACGCGACTATGCCACATACGCCTCACAATATTCTGCGAACGGTTCGACGATTACCGCGTCCCGCCACATCAAATTCATTTTGAGAGAAGTGCCCGGCGATCGCGCGGCTGACTACAATGCCTTCCGCAACGCTGTTCAGAGCGACGAGGCCCAGGATTTCACGCTCGAACGGACCGAAACCGCTCCATCAAAAACAAATTCGGCGGCGCCAACCGGCGCGCCACAAAAGGTTCCGCCCAAACGTTAGAAATCTTACTTAATCTCCAGAATCTCTTTTTCTTTGGCGGCAGAAAGGTCTTCGATCTTCTTCGTTTCCGAGTGCGTGAACTTCTCCATCTCTTCGAGGGCGCGCTTTTGTTCGTCCTGGCTGATTTTCTTTTCCTTTTCGAGCTTATCGATGGCTTCCTTGATGTCGCGGCGGATGTTGCGCACGGCGGTGCGATGGTTCTCCAGGATTTTGTGGAGATGCTTGACAATTTCCTTGCGTCGTTCCTCGGTAGGCGCGGGCATCGGCACGCGAATCACTTTTCCATCGTTCGTAGGATTCAACCCGAGTTCGGAAGCGCGAATCGCTTTGTCGATGAGCGGAACCACGCTGGGGTCCCATGGCGCAATCACCAGCAACGTCGCCTCGGGGACCGTAACAGTCCCCAATTGGTTCACAGGCATCGGCGTGCCGTGGTAATCCACGCGTATCGAGTCAAGAACGGCCGCGTTCGCGCGTCCCGTGCGCAGGGTGGCAAGCTCTTTGCGGAAATCCTCGACCGCTTTTTCCATGCGCGTCCTGGCTGCCGCCATCGCGTCTTTGGTTGTTGCAATTGTCGTCATTTTTCAAGCCCTCAGTCTTCAGTAGATGGAAATCGGAAATTTGAAATTAGAAAAGAAAACCAAGCCCGCGCAAGTATCCATTTTCTATTTTCTGATTTCCAATCTCCAATTAAGCTGGCGTTACCTTCGAGCCCACGCGCTCGCCCAGCACCACGCGCTTGATGTTGCCCGGCCGGTTCATGTTGAAGACCACGATGGGCATGCCGTTGTCCATGCACAGCGAAATCGCGGTTGAATCCATCACTTTCAGATTCTGGCTCAGCACTTCGCGGTAGGAAATCGCCGCGAAAAATCGCGCGTCCGGAAACTGTTCGGGATCCGCGTCATAGATACCCTCAACCCGTGTGGCCTTGAGGATCGCGTCCGCTTTGATTTCCATCGCGCGCAACGCTGCCGCGGTGTCTGTTGAAAAATACGGGTTCCCTGTTCCCGCAGCGAAAATGACCACGCGGCCCTTTTCCAAATGGCGCATGGCGCGGCGCCGGATGAACGGCTCACAAACCTCTTTCATTTCGATGGCGCTCAGCACGCGCGTGAACACGCCTTCTTTTTCCAGCGCATCCTGCAAGGCCAGGGCGTTGATGACCGTCGCCAGCATGCCCATGTAATCGCCGGTGGCACGATCGATCTCAAAACCTTTTTGCCGCGCGCCGCGAAAGATGTTCCCGCCGCCGACCATGATCGCGGTTTCTACCCCGAGCGCGTCCACGTCTTTCAACTCGCGCGCGATGGACAGAATTGTTTCACCGTGAATGCCGAAACCTTGCGGTCCCTGAAACGCTTCGCCGGAAAGTTTTAGTAAGATGCGGCGATAAGCTGGCTTGTGTTTCTTCGCAACTCGAGTGATGCCATTCTTCTTCGAGGCCATGAGTCTCCGATTTACGTCTCCAAAATCCTCGGAATTGTAGCAAACTCCGCTCGCTCTCGCACAACGCGATCAGGGGAAGGCGAACGGAGGCTACCTTGGCATCTTTCGAGCGCAGCAGGCCCTCCTGAGACGGGCCTGTTCGAGGGGCTCGGGCTGCGGGTATGTGAAACAACCTTGGCGCAAAATCGGCTCCAAGCGCGCAAGTGCAAAACGGGCTCGACCGCGGTTCATGCGATCGAGCCCGCAGGAGGGGAGCTGCTTGTGACACAACTCAGTGCCGATGAAATCCGCCGCCGTGGAAACTACCGCCGTGGAAACCGCCGCCATGGAAGCCTCCGCCGCCTGCTCTAAAGCCTCCGTGGATGCCGCCTCCGCCGAAACCACGTACACCGGGGAACCTGGCCCCGGAATGAAATCCACCCGAAGAACCTGGTCCGCGGTAAATGCCGCTAGCGTATTTGGGGCTTGTGACATAGTGCGTTCCGGGTCCCCAGTTGTGGTTGTTGGGGCTGAAGTGGTAGCGGACACCAGGGTGGTAGCCGCTGACAAAAACCCCGTAATACGGCGCGTTATAGACAAACCACGGCGAATAGAATCCCCAGCCAAATGGGCTGTAAAAGATTCCGTCGCCGGGGATGAAAGTGAAGCAGTCAAAACAAGGATCCCAATACCAGCCAAAGCCCCACCAACCGGGACCCCAAGGACCCCATCCGTTAACCGCATAGAGGCCGGCCGCATTGACGTTGGCCTCCGCTACATAAGCGGAGCGCAAGCTGCTCCAGCGGTACAGGTCACTACCGTAGTAGGATTTCTTGTCGAACTTGCGGGCCTTGAGTTGCTCCCCGGCTTCCAAGGGCACTTCGCGTCCGCCCTTGACGTCCATATGCCGGTCATCGTATTGAACGCGGACTTTTCCATCAAAAACACGAAGCTCCGCTTGCCCCAAATCAAAATCGTAAAGGCCGGTCTTCAAAAGTCTTGTCGTTTCGCCCGCCGCCTCGACGCGAATATCGTTTTCGGGGTGGATTTCGGCGACCTCAAACATTGCGTGGCCTTGATTGAGGCCGACTTCCGTATCCGTCAAACTGGACGATATCATTCTTACCGAGCTGTTGTCGTCGACGCGCAGAAACACGCCAGGCGTCAGCAGAATTTCCGCTTTGCCTTTTGCGGTCCTGAGCGATTCACCGGTCTGGAGTTCTGCCGACCCGATGGATTTGGAGCTTAAGGGCTCCGAGCCAATATAAACCGCCCCTTCCAGGTAATTGATTGTTCCGGGCATGGCTGGTTCAGGGCTTGTATCGCACGCCCAGGCGGGAACAGATAAAGTCGCTGCCAGGAAGAACCCGGCAATTCCTGCCAGCTGATGGAGTCTCATCGTGCTACCTCCTCAGCCAACACCTTCTCATCACTCATATGTTTAGATGGGTTTGCGAAGATGTACGTTGCGTCTTGTTAATGATACCGTCCGAGACCATCGGGCGTACTCTGGAGGGAAGCCAATATCAAAAGGTCAGCACTCGGACTTCTGCCTGGATTAAAGTTCGGCCATTTTTGCAGGTTGCGCGGCGCGGGAACAGCGCGCTTCGCCTGCAAACAAAAAGAGCGTTCCAGTTGCGCTAGAACGCTCTAAAACATCTTGTTTGGCTGCTCGTTAAGGTTTTGCAGGAGCGGCTTCCGGACCTGCGGAAGGCCCGCCGCTCACTTCGCCGACTTTGAAGCGCACAAAGCGCCGGATGGAAATGTTCTCCCCAAGCTTGGCCACCGCTTGAGAAATCATTTCGCCGATTGTTATGCTTTCGTCTTTGATGTAATGCTGCTCGTAGAGGCAGTTCTCCTCGTAAAACTTTTCCATCTTGCCAGCGACGATTTTCTCGACGACCTGGGGTGGCTTGCCGGAAGCCAGCGCCTGGGCGCGATAGATTTCGCGTTCCTTCTCGAGCATGTCCGGCGTGACTTCCTCGCGGCGCACGTAGCGCGGATCGAGCGCGGCGATGTGCATGGCGATGTCGTGCGAAAGTTGTTGGAACGCCTCGGTGCGGGCCACGAAGTCCGATTCGCAGTTCAGCTCTACGATCACGCCGATCTTTCCTCCGGCATGAATATAGCTCCCGACGAGCCCTTCGCTGGCTTCGCGCTGCGCCTTTTTCGCGGCAGCCGCCTGACCTTTCTTGCGCAGAATCTCGATGGCCTTCTCGATGTTTCCGTTCGCTTCTACTAGAGCCGCGCGGCAGTCACTGAAGCCGGCCCCGGTCCGCTCGCGTAGCTCTTTCACTAGCTTGGCTGGAATTTCCATAGCGGTGTTTGGTGTACTCATCCTTCTTTTCCTTGTCCTTGCTCTCTAAATTCTTGTTGCCTGCCACTTCCTGTTCTTGCAAAACGGCCCGCCCCCGAGCCGTCCGGGGCGGGCCACTAGAAATTCCCACCCACGCCGCCTGCCGTTGGCAGGCAGGTTCTTTAGCGCTCTTCTTCGTCCGGAGGCACGGTGGTCTCCGCGCCTTCTACCTGGGCTTCCGCGCCTTCCACGTAGTCGCCTTCCTGCTTTTCGTATTGTTCGTATGCGCTGGTGTCCACGTACTCGACACCCTCGACCAGGGCTTGGTCTTCCGCTGACTTCTGCTCCGCCACCTGAGATTGCTGATAGGCGTTGCGTCCCTCGGCGACAGCATCCGCAATCTTTGTGGTAAACAGCCGAATGGCGCGCAACGCGTCGTCATTTCCCGGAATGATCCAGTCCACTACGTCCGGGTCGCAATTCGTGTCCACCACAGCGACCACGGGAACGCCCATGCGGCGCGCTTCCTTCACAGCGATTTCTTCGGCGTTTGAGTCGACCACAAACATGGCGTCCGGCAACTGCGTCATGTTCTCAATACCTTCCAAATTTTGGTGGAGATGCTTCATCTCGCGGTCCAGGCGCGCGCGTTCTTTCTTGGAGAGTTGTTCCATGCGCCCGTCTTCGGTCATGGCTTTCAAAAGTTTCAAGCGCTTGATGGATTTCTGCAGCGTGGCCCAGTTGGTCAGCGTCCCGCCCAGCCATCGGTGATTTACGAAATAGGCCCCGCAGCGCTTGGCCTCTTCAGCCACGGCTTCCTGGGCTTGGCGCTTGGTACCCACAAACAAAACGGTTCTGCCTTGAGCGGAAATATCGCTCACGAAGCGGCTCGCTTCGCGAAACATTTTTAAGGTTTTCTGAAGGTCGATAATGTGGATGCCGTTGCGTTCCCCGAAAATATATTCTTTCATTTTCGGATTCCAGCGGCGCGTCTGGTGACCGAAGTGGACTCCGGCCTCCAGCAACTCTTTCATCGTGATTTCTACTGCCAAGTTCCCTCCTAAAGAAATTGCTGTTTGCGGCAGCGCGTTGGACGGGGCTTCCCGGTAAGAACCGGGACGCAAAAACCGAGCAAGACCCGCCACTACAACTGCAGAACAGCCTTCTTGCCGGCAGCTTGCCGGCCATGATCTCGGTCAGAGCCTGTGCTCTCACCGGAGCTCTTGTGTAGCAGCGGCTTTGGGCCGCTGCCTTGCGCCTGCCTCAGAAGGCAGCCGCAACTGAATCGAGCGGGAATAAACCCGCTGCTAGAAAACCCCGCGCCGCATCAGGCGCTCGTTCACGCCAAGAGCAAGCGGCAGCAAAGCGCACTCCAAAACTAGCGCTTGGTGAACTGGAAGCGCTTGCGCGCGCCCTTTTGCCCGTACTTCTTGCGCTCCTTCATCCGGGAATCGCGCGTCAAAAATCCGTTCTTCCGCAGCGACGGCCGTAGCTCAGCATTGAATCGTGCAATCGCGCGAGACAATCCCATGCGCACCGCGCCAGCCTGTCCGCCTATGCCTCCACCAACGGCGCTCACAACTACCTCTACTTGGTCGGTCAAGTTAGTGAACTTCAACGGCTCGGTCGCCTCGTGCTTCCAAGCATGATTCGGAAAATATTGCTCGACGGGGCGGTCGTTCACCGTGAATTTGCCCGAACCCGCGCGAAGAAATACGCGCGCGATGGCCTCCTTGCGCCGTCCAGTTCCCATAAACCAGGTTTGCGTGCCCGCCAGGGGCGTACCTGCTGTGCTCAACGTTCCTCCTGACTCTGAAAAACCAGAAACCGTGTCCCGGGCTGCTGGATCGTTCAATGGCTCGCGGCGCCCACCAATGGCACCGAGACCTGGCAACAGCCCCAGACACCCCACGCTTTGGACTGCTCCACGCCTAGCTGATTCCCCGCGAAGGCCTGCACCGGACCCACGTAGATAGGAACAGCAACGTGCGGAAAAACAACAAATCTCTTCTACAGCTGGGCGTCTACCGACCTACTAGCCCCCCGCCACTTTTGCGTAAGTGCGCATTCCAAAGGGGTTAGTTTTCACTGTAAGTCCTTTAGAATCCGCAGTTACAAGAGGTCAACTGTTGATTCTAAAGAACTTACACTTGCCCCTTTAAAACCGCCACTGCTTGCGGCTTTTGTCCGGCATGCCTCGCCAAACCCGTCGCATCGCGGTACACGCGCAATTTCTTTGCCCGGCGCGCCTGCAGCTTATTCTTCGGGAGCATCCCAAGAATCGCCTCGCGCACGACCCATTCCGGCCGGTTCTCGCGCACGCGCTTCACCGGCACGGTCTTCAATCCGCCGGGATATCCGCTGTGCGAGCGGTAAACTTTTTGCTCCAGCTTGTTGCCCGTCAGGCGGATCTTGTCCGCATTAATTACCACTACATGGTCACCGGAATCCAGATAAGGAGTAAAGCTCGGCTTATCCTTGCCAATCAAAATCCGGGCCACGCGAGTGGCGAGCCGGCCCAACACAGCGTCCGTGGCGTCCACCACATACCAGTTCGCGCCCGTTTTCAGGGCCTCCGCCTCAGCTCCTTTGGCTACGTAGGTCCTCATCGCGTCTAGTCACACCTTCCCCTTTAGAGACAAATGTTAATTCTAGAGTAGCATTGGGTCGCTGTCAACGCGCGATTTACGAGGTTTTACGAGGTACCGAGTTCAAATAGCCTGGGAACATCGTACCCCTGATGGCTTGAGGAGTTCGGAGCGTCGCGATGTTTGGCGTAGGGTCAAGAAAACGTAGCCCGGGCTACAAGTTCCGCAGGTGCGTCAGCCGGAACGGCGAGCCAAGATTTTCGCGCAGCTCGATCCAATGCTGTTCGCGGATGGACATAAAAACCCTGACCACTTCCGGATCGAACTGGCTGCCGGAGCAGCGTCTGATTTCTTCGCGGGCATGTGACAGCGGCAAAGCACGACGATAGGGCCGGTCGCTGATCATGGCATCGAGCGAGTCAGCAATTGTGAAGATGCGCGCCCCCAGCGGAATCTGATCGCCTCTCAGGCCGCGAGGATAGCCGGAGCCGTCATAAAATTCCTGGTGCGCCAGCACGATTTCCGCCGCATCGCGAAGGAACGGGATGCGAATGAGCATGGTGTAGCCTATTTCGCAGTGCGTACGCATGATTTTCTTTTCATCGTCAGTAAGCGGGCCGGGCTTGCGCAAAATGCCGTCGGGAATGGCCATCTTGCCGATGTCGTGGAGAAACGCGGCACGCGCGAGAATCGGCAAATAGGTGTCGGGAACCGGCATGGTCTTCGCGATGGAGATGCAGAAAGCGGTAACACGCTGGCAATGCCCTTCGGTTTCCGCGTCCTTTAAGTCCAGCGCGCTGCCGAGGGCTTCCAAAGTGTCGTCGTAAGACTGTTCGAGTTGGTCGAGAGCCTCTTGAAGGCGCGCCGTGCGATCTTCGACTTGTTGTTCGAGGTCGCGTTGATATTTTCGATTTTCGTTGACCAGCCGGCGGTGCTGTAGCGCGCGGCCGACACCCAGGAAAAGCTGGTCCTTTTCAAAGGGCTTCAGGATGTAATCGTAAGCGCCGCGGCGGATGGCTTCGAGCGCCGTGGAAATGTCATGGATCGCGGTCACCATGATGACGGGCACGTCGGGGTCAAATTCGCGCACCCATTCGAGAAGCTTGATGCCGTCCATCTCCGGCATGATCATGTCGCTCAGGATCAGGTCGGGGGTAGTGCGTTTGATCTGTTCTTGCGCGACGCGGCCGTTGTGCGCCACGGTGCAACGATAGCCCTTCGATTCGAGCATCGTTGAAACGACCTCTCGGATCGCTTCTTCGTCATCCACGACGAGTATGTTCTCCATATCCACCCTGGTCCGCTCCAAGCACACATTATAAGGGACGGCACACGCTACTGTACGGCCCCTTGCCCTGTCGGAAAATAGCATGTTAGCGTCAAGGGAGCTCGTCCATTCAGAGCTTCTCGCCGTCTACCCAGAATTTGCTATAGCGTAAACGCCACAGGGACGGCACGTCCGGCAGGAAGGCGACGCGTCGTGTTGCAAAACCAGGGCCTGCTCGGAATCGCTTTCTTCGAAGCCAGCGCCTTCGTCATTCTCCTGGTACTTTTCTTTCTTTTTCGCCGCGAGCAGCAGGGAAGCGATTTCCGCTTCTGGCTTGCCGGATGGTTTTGCTTCACGTTTTCGGCAATCTGTGAAGTCGCGTTACTCGTGCAGCCGCTCGCGGGTTTGCGGCTCACAGGCTTGATGGCCCAGGCCGCTGCCTTGCTGCTTTTCCTGGTGGCCGTAGTGAACCGCATCGCCGGGTCAGACCGCCAGACTCATTTCGCGCTTCCTCTTGTCACTTTAGTTCTGGCCGCGGTCTATTACGTCGAGGCAAGCGGGCCCCAGCGATTTGCCTCCATCCATTGGGGAACCTCTGTTTTGGAAAGCGTGGTGAGCCTGGCCGCCGGTTTTCTGCTGCTGCGATCTCCCGCGATTCGGAAGGGACATGGTTTGCAGCTTCTTGCCGGGGCGTTTCTGCTCCTTGGCTTGCATGGACTCGACCGCCCCAATTGGCCGCAGCACCCCTATTTTTTGTTGCGCATCGCTTTCGACCATATTTTGGGTGTGGCGCTGGGCATTGCCATGGTCGTGGTGGTGCTCGAGAGCGAGCGTACCCGGAGCGAAGAATTAAACGATAAGATGCGCCGGCTGTCGCTGCTTACCGCAGCCAGCACGCAGACTCTTTCGGTGCAGGATGTAATTGACCAAGTGCTGACGCAATTGGTCGGAAGCTTAGACGCGACGCACGGGATCGTGCGCTTGAAGGAAGGCGAGGGCAAGGACATGCAACTGGTTGCCCGCGCCTCGGTAGGTTATGCGCCGGATTTTCTCGCGAAGTACGCTAAGATCTCCGCCTCAGAGCCTTGGGCCCAGCGCGTTTTGAAAGAAGAATGCCAGTTCCTGGAATCGCACGACGAGTGGGACCCTGCTGCACAAAAACGGTTGGACGAAGCAGGGTTGAAGTCCCTGGTAACCCTGGGGCTTCCGGGAAAGAATGGCGCCTTGGGCATCCTGGCGATTGGTACTGCTAAGAACAAACGCTTGGCTCCCGGCGAACTCTCGTATCTCGTGAATATGGCTAACCTGCTCGGAATGACGCTGGAAAATGTGCGTTTGTTTGAGCAGGTTGCCACGGTGCGGCGCCAGTGGGAATACACCTTCGATTCCATTGGGGACCCTATTCTGGTCCACGACGGGCAGGGGCGCATCTTACGTAGCAACCAGCGATTGCGCCAGCTTCTGGGCCGGGAACGCGAGGCCATCGTCGGCCGCAGTGTTGCCGAACTTCTTCCCGCAAAGAATGCCGGCTTCAAGGTTTGCCCCTTTTGCGAAGGAGTTGCCGGTGAAGGAGACAATCCCGACCCCTGGCTTTCTGGATATTTTCTGGCGTCCAACTCCAAATTTGCCGATCCCAGCGGGCAAGACCTGGGCACGGTCCATGTTTTAAAAGACATCACGGAACGCAAGCGAGCGGAAGAAAAATATCGCACGCTCGTTTCCAACGTGCAGGAAGGCGTTTTCATTTCTACACCGCAAGGCCGGTTCCTGGACTTCAACGATGCCTTGCTGCGCATGTCCGGCTATGACAGCCGCGAAGAGTTGCTGGCCATTGACATTCCAACCCGCTTCTACAAGAACGCGGCCGATCGGGAGAGGCTCAAAAAGCTGCTGCAAGAACACGGCGCAGTGGCCGATTTCGAATTCGAAATGCGCCGTAAAGACGGCGAAGCGCGCACCATGCTGGAGTCCTCCATTACCGTGCGCGACGCGGCGGGAAACGCCACTGCCTACCAGGGATTTCTTCAGGACATTACCGAGCGCAAACAGGCAGAATTGGAAATCCGCAGACGCAACCGCGAACTCATGGTGCTGAATTCCATCGGCCAGACTTTGACGGAATCGCTGGATCTCACCGATTCGCTGCATCGTACCCTGCGTCAAATGGCCGAACTCTTCAACCTGGATGCGACTTCGCTTTACCTTTTCGATGAAAGCGGGACCAGATTGCGGCGCGCAGCCGCTGCAGGCCACCGCTCCGAATATTCGCGCCATTTTCCTGCGGTACCCGTCAAGCCGGAATTGCTGCAACACATCAAAGATGCGCACGCAACCTTTATCTCGGCGCAGGGCCTTCCGTTACCGGCGGTGTTTCGCGATGCCCAGATCAAGGAGGGAATTGCCACCGCGTACATTGTGATTCTCTGGTCTAAGGACCGCGTGATCGGCGCCTTAGTCGTAGGAACACGCACGCCGCGCGAATTTTCTCCGGCCGATGTGAACCTGCTTATTGCTGTCGGCAGCCAGATTTCCAGCGCCATAGACCGGTCAATCCTCTATGAGGAAACGCGCCAGGCTTATGAAAACCTGCGCAAAACACAGGAGCAGTTGCTTCACAGTGAAAGGCTCGCCGCTGTCGGACAGCTCATCTCCGGTGTTGCTCACGAGCTGAACAATCCGCTCACCGCCATCCTGGGATACAGCCAGCTACTGATCTCCAGCGGACAATTAGGGCCACAGGGCATGGAATATTCAGAAAAGCTCTATAAGCAAGCGCAGCGCACGCACCGCATCGTACAAAACCTCCTGAGTTTTGCCCGCCAGCACAAGCCAGAGAGAATTCCCGTAAAAATAAATCAGGCCCTTGAGGAAACCCTGGCGCTTCGAGACTACGACTTGCGGATGAACAACATTCGTGTTCACCTTGACCTGGCTGCGGACCTGCCGATAACGGCTGCGGATCCCCATCAATTGCAACAGGTTTTTCTAAACATGGTGAACAATGCCGTGGATGCCATCTTAGAGTGCTCTCGTGAAGGTGATCTTTGGGTCCGCACAGCCATGGAGGACGACCGGCTGATCATCGAATTCACCGACAATGGACCCGGTGTTAAGGATCCCTCGCGGGTGTTCGATCCCTTCTACACCACCAAACCGGTCGGAAAGGGAACCGGTCTCGGTTTGAGCATCTGCTACGGCATCGTTACCGAGCACGGTGGAACGATTCGCGTGCGAAATGTGCCCAGCGGTGGAGCGAGCTTCACCATCGATCTTCCGTGTCAGCCTGTTGCTGCTACTGGTTCTGCTTTTGACGCCCCCAAAGCCGATCCCATCAGAAATGCCCATGTCCTCCTGGTGGATCACGACGAGTCCCTGCTGGAGGCCGTAAGCACTTTCCTGCGCGGCCGGGATCATCACGTTCACGCGGCAAGAAACATGGAAGAAGCCCGCGCGTCTCTCGAGAAGCAGAACTTCGACGTGATTGTGGCGGATTTTCAGCTGGCTGACGCGTCCAATGGATGTGGACTGGAGCATTGGCTGGCCCAGAATAAGCCTGAGCTTTCCCGCAGGCTGATTTGGATGTGTGCAGTAGCGCCTTCTGGGACAGCCGCAGAAAAGCTTGCTGAAAGTAGTTTGCCGATCTTGCAAAAACCTTTCAAGGTGAATGAATTGCTTGCCGCCGTAGACGAAATGCTTCTAAACAAGGTGAATGCCGCACCGATCGGGGGCTGAAACCAGTTCGTTTTAGGCCGGTTTCAACTTGGGACTTTGCGGATCGCTTAGAAGGGACTCTCGGAGTCGGACTTGGGCGCAAGCCGGCGGCACGCCAATCTCGATTCTGCTATCCTGCTGAGGATATGGAATTGCTTTCAAAACGAGCGCGAAGGGTGCTGCTCGCCCTGTTCTTGGGCTTTTGCTGCGGTTCGAGCGCGTCAGAAGGCTACGCGCAGGATAGCTCTGCCGCTGCGTCTCACGCGGCTTCCAAATCGGCGAATAACGCGGAGTTTATCGCTGCCGCCGACGAAGTCCTCCAGCAGATGAGCGAAATCACCGGATTGAAGCTTCTCACGCCTTTGAAGAAATCCTTGCGCTCGCGCGAGGAAATTCGTGCTTATGTGATCAAGCAGATGAACGAAGAGAAGAATCCTGCCGAGCGTTATGCGGACGCGCGCACTGCGGAAGCTTTCGGCCTTCTCCCCAAGGGATTCGATCTGGATACGTTCATGGTCAACGTGCTTACGGAGCAGGTCGAAGGTTTGTACGACCCCAAGGCTCAGGAATTTTACATTGCGGATTGGAGCCCACCTTCTGACCAGCGCATGGTTATGGCTCATGAGTTGACTCACGCGCTCGAAGACCAGCATTTCCACATTGAAGCGTGGAGCCGCGCCGCACGCCCAAATGAAGACGCCGAACTTGCCCGTGATGCCGTGCTCGAGGGCAGTGCCATGGCCGCCATGGTGGATTACCTGATGCAGGGGACCGGCCGCTCGCTCAAGGATCTGCCGGAGTTTGACCCGTCCATGCTTCTCGGCGAGCTGGAGAACACGCCGACGCTCAAAAGCTCGCCGCCCTTTCTCAGGGATGCGCTCATCTTTCCCTACATCAGTGGCCTGAATTTCTCTGCGGCGGTCCTGAAAAATGCTGGTTGGCCCGCGCTGTCCGGGGTCTTTGAAAAGCCGCCTGTTTCCACGCAGCAGATTTTGCACCCCGCTTTGTACAAATCCGGCAAAGGTCCTTCGACGGTCTCGCTCCCGTCATTCGAAAAGATGCTTGGCAAAGAGTGGGCAAAACTCGATGAGAACATCCTGGGTGAATTCGGTTGGAGGGAAGTCCTGAAACAGTTCCTGGATGACGATCGCGCTAAGGCGCTGGCGGCCGCATGGGACGGCGACCGCTATGCGACTTACGAGCAAAAGGAGACCAAGAGGCTGATCCTTCTGACCCGCCTGCACCTCGACAGCGAAGAGCGCGCCGGCCGTTTCTTCGGGCAGTATTCCGAAGCGCTCGAGAAAAAGCACGCCGAGCGCTCAAGCCTGATGAGGCGCCCGAATTTCTTTCAGTTCGACACGCCTGATGGCAGCGTGTTCTTGTATTGTTTCGGCGATAGTTGCGTAACGATGGAAGGCGCCACACGCAAGCTCTTTGACGCCTTCACCAAAGCGCTGAATTGGCCTTCGGCTCCGCCGCCTCCCGAGCACCCCGACGTCGTGACGGAGAAGACGGCTGCGACGCTTTTCTTTCCAGCCGAGCAAGCCGCTCTCTAAGAGTTTTTTCTAGGCGTTCCATCCTGGCCCTCCTGGCTGCTAAATAGGGATCGCGTAAGCCGCCGAAGGAAACAGCACGTTCTCGCTTGAGTTTGGCGAGGCCCAGTTTTGCATATTCCACGGCACGCCCGAAGTTCTTGACTCGACGCTCGTAATACATTGCAAGTTCCCGGCAGGCGTGAACTGCATCCTGAGAACTCCGAACCATCTCTTCCCAGATTTCGGCGGAGCGCTCATATTGGCCGCGCCGTTTTGCCATCAGCGCTAGTTGTTTCTGCGCCCGGGGACGAACATCGGCAGGAAGCCCGATCGCCAGCGCTTGCGCGCACGCCGCTTGTGCGCGTTCCGGGTGGCCGCGTCGCTGCAAAAAGCGCGATAAGCCGAAAAGGTCCAGGCTTTCGCATTCCTCCGCGACGTCCGGCGATTCAGTGAGCGTCTGATTGATTTTGCCGAATAAGGCTGCCAACCCGCGCAAGTCCATCTGATTGTGCCGCACGATTCCGGCCAGCGGAGCCAGCGGGCCGCCGTGCAAATAATCGAAATACCGCTGCGGGATCAGCGCCGAATCCACATCCTCCTCGCGATGCCAGCCGAGCCGCTGGGGATCGAGGACGCTGCGCTCGAGTTCCACCAAACGCACGCTGGCCAGTCGCAATTTCCAGAGCGCTCGAGCCGGGTGCAACAGGTCCAAATGTGCGGCGAGTTGGGGCGCGGCGATCGAGCGCGTCAGGGCAAAGCGATTTTCGAGCAGCGGCCAATCAAACGATTTCCCGTTAAACGTCAGAAGCACAGGTCTCTCCCTGATGCGCGCTGCCAGCTCTTCGAGCAGCGAGTATTCTTCTGTGAAATCGCGCATGAAGAACTGCTCGACCTGCAATCCCCCGGCGTCCCACCACGCAATTCCTATGAGAAATGCGTAAGTTCCGGTTCCACCTGCGAGTCCTGTCGTCTCCGTATCGAGGAAGAGCCATCGCGATGGATCTTCCAATACTGCGCGCGTTCGCCGCGAAAGGGATTCGTCGCGTGTGTGCGAGAGAAGCTCCATGGTAGTGCCGGAAGGCTCTGCATATTCCGGCGTGGAATACCAATTTCGAATAACCAGGTGCTCGCCGAAATGATTTCTCGCCACCCCCGCTCCAAGAAGTTGGCCGAGCGCATCCTCTTCCTCCGGAGCGCGCAGCACGGCTTTTTCTGCGGGCCTCGCACTCGGCCGCGCCGGTTTTAGCGCTGCGAGGCGAGAAAACTTGTCAGTTATTGCAGCCATCTAGTTGTTACACAATCGCTCGAGAATGGCGAGCGCGGCTTCCTTGGCCCGCGGCGCAAGATCGCCCGCGGGACCTACGCACGAAGGGCAGCCCTGTTCGCATTCACAGGAAGAGATTAGTTCGCGCGTTTTCTCGACTAGCAGATCGTGCGCGCGAAAGAGCGGTTCGGAAAAGCCGATCCCGCCGGGATAGGCGTCGTAGAGATACAGATTTGGCTCGAAGAACTCTCTGGCATTTGAGGAAACGGCATTCTCCATGCGTACTGCGACGAGACCGTGGTTTTCGGACTCGGGGCTCGGGGGCCGTTCGCCGATGGCTGTGCCCAGATCGCGCCGATCGCACATTAGCAGCAGCGTCGCGACCGATTCAAGCGCACGCAGCAAACCGAACATGCCCGACTGGCGTTCACCGATGGAGAAGGGAAGCGATTCAAGCAGCGGCCGCTCCAGTGTGATCCAGTAGGAAGTCGTGTGCATTTCGTTTTCTGGCAGTTCGAGCTTCCCGTCGCCAATGGTTTCGTTGGTGAAGAATTTAATCTTCTTGAAGCCCACGACTTGCGAGCGCACGAGAACGTCCCCATGAGAATGGGAGGTAAAGGTGGGCCAGGAAGTAGAGGATTCAGAAGCGGCAACTTCCAGCACCCGGACCTGCGTGTAGCGAACTGCATCGGTGTAGTAGTCTACTTCGACGCGTTTCACATAAGCTTTGCGCTCTTTGAAATCGAGATGCTCGACGTGATATTGCGTGCCGCCATGCAAATAGATGGCTTTTTCGTGCACGAAAACAAGAGCGCTGGGAAAATCAATTTCACCGACGACGTTCGGATTTCCGGTGATATCAATGATCACGAAATTGTCGCTCGAGACCGATCGCAGGCTGATGGCATCGGCGGGATACGCTTCGTGCGTCCAATGATAATTTTCTCCCGCAAGGTGCAGAAAACCGGTCTCCGCCAGCCGCGCGCAAAGATCCGGAAGGTCCACGTCGCCAAATTTTTCCTTGGGCGCAATTGGCAATTCGAACGCCGCGCACTTCAGGTGATTAATGAGAATTTCCAAGTTGTCGGGCTGAATGAATGCATGCTCCGGCGTGTGGCCAAAGAAATAATCCGGATGGCGCACCATGAATTGATCGAGCGGCGCCGAAGAAGCGACCAGCACGGCCAAGGAGCTTCCGCTGCGGCGTCCCGCGCGGCCCGAGCGCTGCCAAGTGGCGGCAATCGTTCCGGGGTAGCCTGCCAGCACCGCCGCATCGAGGGAACCGACGTCGATTCCCAATTCCAGAGCGCTGGTCGAAACAACTCCGCGAATTTTTCCTTCGCGCAGTCCGCGCTCAATTTCGCGCCGCTCGTTCGGCAAATATCCGCCGCGATAGCCGCGAATCGTTTCCGATCTTCCTGGGAATCGCGGATTTGCCTTCTGCAAGTAAGTCAGCAGAATTTCCGTGTGTAGCCGGGAATTTGCGAAAACGATGGTTTGCAAATCGCGTTTCAAAAACTCTTGAGCGACCCGCGCCGATTCATTGATATAGCTCCGGCGAATGCCGAGGGCGCGGTTAACCACCGGCGGATTGTAAAAGACAAAAGTCTTCTCCGCAGCGGGTGCGCCGTTCGAATCCAGAACTTGGACTTCTGTTTCAAGCAACCGCGAAGCCAACTCGCCGGGGTTCGCGATGGTCGCGGAACAGCAAACGAATTGCGGCTCACGTCGGTAGAAGCGCGCGATGCGGCGCAACCGGCGGAGAACGTTGCAGAGGTGGCTGCCCAAAACGCCGCGATAGGTGTGCAGCTCGTCCAAAACGATATAGCGCAGATTTTCGAACAGCCGCGTCCAGCGCGTGTGGTGGGGAAGAATCCCAGTGTGCAGCATATCCGGATTGGTCAAAACGATGTGGCCCTTTTCGCGGATGACCTTGCGCGGGTCGGCGGGAGTGTCGCCGTCGTAGGTAAACACACCGAAGCAGTTCTCAAGCCGCTGGTTCAGGTCATGGAGTTCAGCCAGCTGGTCCTGCGCGAGGGCTTTCGTGGGGAAGAGATACAACGCGCGCGTGTCAGAATTTTCCAAAACGGAGTTCACCACCGGCAGGTTGTAGCAAAGCGTTTTTCCAGAAGCCGTGGGGGTAACAATCACCACATTTTTCCCGGCATGCACCGCTTCGGCCGCTGCTGCTTGATGCGTGTACAAGCGGCTTATGCCTTTTGTCGCATATGCCGAAACCAGATTCGGTCTCACCCAGGCTGGAAAATCCGCCCACTGGGCCTCGCGCGACGGAAAATGCCGCACGGTCGTCAGGATTTCGCCAGCGTGGTCGCGCTTCGCCAAAGCGTCCAGCACTTCATGGATGCGTGTCATGGCATTTGAAACTCCGGCTCTACGCACCGCGAGCGATTCCGGCATGATGCCCCCGAGGAAAAGGCGACAGGTCACTTGTATTCGCCTTTTGTTCGCCAACAATAACATCTGCCCCCCGGCGAAGCAAGCGAGAAGGTGCAGGAAAGTTCCTCAACGCTGCTTCACAAATTGACGCCGCCAGCAAAACCCTCCGAATTGGGCGCGCTTCTCAATGCCCTTAGTTCTATCTACCTTATCCCGCTCGACGGTGATGTGGTTCTTAGGGCCGTGGAAGCTCACGCCGAGTAGGGGCTCCACTTCTATGAAGGAATGATTGTGGCGACCGCCGCACGCGGCGGATGCCACTAGTGAGAGCCGGGTGAGAGCGGTTGAAGACGCAAGATTAAAAGAGCTCCCGCAAAAAATAGGAGGGCGGAGGCGGCGAAGGCGGTTTGTACGTTGAAGGCGCTCCAAAGGGACCCCACCAGGAGACTAGAGGCGAAGTCGCCGACGGCGTTGACCGCAGCGAGCGTTCCGAAGGCCATGCCGTGCTGTTCCTGAGGCACGAGTTCGGCGGAGAGGGAGTCTTCCAGGGCTTCCTCCGTGCCAATGTAAAGACCTGCCAGGACGAAAATCACAGCCAGCAACGGCAGCGAACGCGCTCCGGTGCAAAGGAGAATCGCGGTGATTCCTGCAAGTGCGTAGCCTGCTGCAAGAACGAACTTGCGTTGCGCAATATGATCGCTAAGCCAGCCGCTCGCATAAGCCGAGCCGGCGTAAAACACGTTGTGGAGCGTATAGAGGCCGATGGCGAGGCTGGCGGCGTCCTTCTGGCCGTGCGCGGGCGCGAGCATGCGTGAAGCGTAGAGAATCAGAAGCGAGTGAGAGAAATCGCCAGCACCAAAGATTCCGACACCGACAAGCAAACGCCGGAAGGGAATCGGGAGCGCCTGCAGTCCGTGAAAGAACGAATGTTTCCTACGAGCAGCGATAGCCCGCTCGCGCACCAGTAGCCAAAAGGAGGCAACGGCCACAAGGCCGGGAAGGAGCGTCCAGAAAAACACTTTGCGGAACGAATGATCGGTCACATCGAGAAGCCAGAGCGCGGTGAGCGGGCCGACGATGGCGCCAAGTGTGTCCATCAGGCGCTCAAGGCCAAATGCGCGACCGTAGGCGTTTGGCGGCACGTCAGCCGCGAGCAAGGCTTTCCTTGCGGGGGTACGCACGCCGCGTCCGAGCCAGGCAGCGGCGCGTCCCATCAGCACGTGGTAGGCTTGCGTGGCAAATCCGAACGACGCGGTCGAAACCGCGGTGAGTGCATAACCAAGCACTGCAAGCGGTTTGCGATGTTTCAGTCTGTCCGTGTAATGCCCGGCGATGAGTTTCGCGAAACTCGACAGCCCGTCGGCGACGCCTTCGATCGCTCCGAGCCATGCCGGGCCCGCGCCAATCGCCGCGAGAAACGTGGGCAAGACCGCGGTCGCGGTCTCATGGCTCCAGTCGCTGAACAGACTGGTGAGCCCGACACCGAACACGGTGCGATTGAGCCAGGATTGTTTGTCTGCGGATTCGGGCACAAGCAGGCAGTTTACCGATGTCCGTCCGCAGTGAAAAGGCGCGGTAGAAGACCGTCTTTCCTAACACTCTTCAAGCCTGCTGTTGCTTTGTGGAGAGATTCTCTATTTCCGCCCAAAGTTGCTCGAGATGGTTGTGAATCGAGACGCTGCCCTCGACCGACTCGGTCGAAAGAAGGTGTCGAACAGTCTCGAGGAGCTCCTCGAACCGTCGGAGCGACGCTTTTTCGGCCGACCGGATCGATGCGTTGATGGATTGCTCCCACTGCGAAGTCAGCCGCGACAAATTCTTGAACACTTCGCTTTCTACTTTCTCCACAAAACGCCTTCGCACCAGGCTGCGCATTAGGGACATAGGGATAAGCGCCGAAACCAGCTCCCAGTTGTGGTCAAAAATCCTGCCCACGCTGATATCTGGGGCGCGCGGCGGCACGACTTCGATTTCGGTCTCTGTAGTGCGCAACTTTACACCAAAGAGGCGGGAGATTTTCTCGGCAAGTTGATCACGAAACTTTTGCAAGATGCCCTGGCATTGACGCCGCATGTCCTCGAGCGGTTCAAGAACGGCGGCGTGCTCCGCTGCCGAAATCGCGCTGAGCTCCTCGCGTAACTGAATCCGCAGCCATTGCTCATAACGGCTGAGCAGGGAAGCGAAACTGCTAGGCCAGCCGGCAAATTCTTCTTCGAGGCGGGCCTCAAGCGTCTTGCAAAGAGGACGAAACGCAACCTGGTGCAAGCGGCTTTCGATAAAGGGCCGCGTTCGGGCAGTTGCATGCTTGGCAAGCAGATGGAATTGGAGCTGCGCATCGGGGACGGCCCGCGCCGAACCGAGAATTTCCTCTCGAACCTGCTCCCACTCTTCCTTTCTCATTTCGGCGGAGTTGCGCGCCAATTCAGGTAACCCGCTGCGGAAGAGAGCAGAGTATAAAGCTTTCGCGAGATGGCCGCCGAATCTTCCTTCTCGAATTGTGCGAGCGATTTTGCGAGATGCTCTGCTTTGAAGGTCTGCCGGAATTCCTCGTAGCCCGGCTTTACGGAATACGGGAAGACACGCAGGCCTTCGGGGAACTTCGTGCGAAGTTGGGAAGTTACGAAGTCCAGCACTTCCTGTTGCTCCGCGGCGCCGAGCAGGTCCATGTTTGTCAGAAGCACGGAAACATTGGGAGTAAGCCGCCTCAATCGCTCGATCAAGGAAACGTCTTGTTGCGTCAGAGGAGGATCAACGCCAATGGCTACGAGCGCAAGATCGGTATTGGGGCTCCAGGCGAGGGAAGCCTCGGCATTGTGAGCAAGAATGCTTTCCAACCCAGGCGTATCCACGAGACGAAGCTGCCGGCAAGGAGCCATCTCCGGCAGGAAGACGCAAACGGCTTTAACACCGCGGCGATTCTCGGGATTTTCCGATTCTGAAATATAGGCGTGGATTTCACTGAGCGGAATCTTCTCGACCTTATCTTGCTGCGGGAAAATTACCTCCGCGAATTCTTGCGGTGCGTAACAAATGTCGGTCACAACCGAAGTGACGGGAACTACGCCCACAGGAAGAACGGGTCTGACGAGAAGATGATTCAGGAAGCTGCTTTTCCCTGCTTTGAAACGGCCAAAAACCGCCACGTTTAGGTATTGTCGACGTAATTGACGCCGATCGCATGCAACAGCGGCTGTAAGTCGGTCAGGTGATATTCGCGAATCACCTCTGCGGCAACAGAAATCGCCTTCTTGTTTTGATTCTCCAAACCAATCATTGAACGAAGTTCACTCATGGCGATCTGCTTCGAAAACGGTGGGAGGCGCGGCTTCGGAGCGCATTAAAAAGTCGACCGCTAGCGTGTGCAGTTTAACGTGGCCGCCGGATTGATATGTGCTCTGGGAAGCGAGTTCGCAAAGCCGCCGCCAATCAATAACGGAAGCGGTAGCGGAGTTGGGCGAAAATTTCGCGCGGCTTGAGGTAGTGTGTGCCGCCGAAGGTAAAACTGTTGTCGAGCAGCACGCGGCGGTTGGCAACATTGATGGCCTGTATGCTGGCGGAGATTCGTTCGCCAAACCTCCTGCTGAGCGAAAGGTCAAAAGTGGTGTGCGGTGGAAGGTGCCCGCCGGGATTTGCCGGAGTGGGATTCCCGTTGGCGAAGCCGGAGGCATAGGAAACATCCGTCGAAGCCAAGACGCGCCACGGAAGTGGGAACTCGCCGCCGATGTGAAGAGTATTGCGCTGATCGTGGTCAAGGAAACCGAAGCCAGGTGGCCGCATGGGGCAAGGTTCTACAAGCCCCCCTGTAATGCAGCCAAAACTGAGTGCCAGTTGGTTGGAGTACGTGAGGTAAAGCTGTGTGCGATCGCGGATGCGCGGTGAGCGGAGCGTAAGTTCCCATCCGTTGATGCGGGCACCTTGAATCGTAATCGGGAAAAACAGATCGGAATTGTTGAGATTGTTGTGATCGAAGAAATTGTTCGCGCGGGTAAGGAAATTGTCGGCATCAAGCGTCCAACCGCGAAATGGGATAGTTACGCCGAACTGATGTTCTTCGTCGCGCTCGCCGTGCAGGGGAATAAAGCTTAGATTCTGCGCGCTAGCTGCTTGCAAAAGCGGGCCGGAAACGGTGAGAAGGGGCGGCGCCTGATAGAAATGGCCATAGAAGCCGCGGAAAACCCACTTGAGTTTGGGAATGCGCAGCGACGCGCCCAGGCGGGGGCTCGCTGCGTTTTCCACTGCACCACCCGAGAAATGCGTTTGGCGCACGCCGGCGTCCAGCGTAAGCCAGGAAGTGGCCTTGAGCTGCTCTTCCACATACGCGGCAACGAGGCTTCCGGTCGAGCTGCCAATTTCCGGAGCCAGGCCCACACACTGTTGCGGATCGTGACAGTCTAATCGAAAGAGCTGACTATCCTGCTGGGCAAAACCGTACCATCCCACGCGTAGGTTGTTACGCTCCTCGACCCAGGAAAGAGTCGCTTGGCCACCTTCATACTTGGAGGTACGTTTCTCCGTGGCCGAAGAGGGAAAATCGTGCCCGCTGCTTTGATAGTTTGCAGAATTGTAGTGGTAAAAGGGCGAAACCGTGAGGAGCAAGCTAGGGCTGATTGTGCGTACCCAGGAAAAAGCAGCGAAGGAGTCGCTCTCGCGATTGGCGTCGCGGAGGAATTGGCCCGGCGTGTTGTTAACATCGTTCGGGTCAAAAGGAACTTGATAGAAATCGCGCCGTGACTGCGCAACGAAACGAAGCTGGTCCCGAGGAGTCGCATTATAAATGAGCGAAGTGAACCCGCCGAAGCCGTTGGCGGCGTCGTGAATCACGGCCGCAGTAGGCGGCTCGAGTCCGAGATTCGTGCGGTTGCCGTTCAGGCTGGCGTAGTAGGCGAAGCGATTTGAGTGCCCGCCGAAATTGAGCTGATCGTCGGTCTGATAAAAATCCCCGGCGGAGAGCGTTAACTCGGCTTCGTTGTTGCGCTCGAAGCCGGTGCGCGGTACGACATCGAAGATTCCGTAAGTGCGGTCGCCATAATCGGCAGAGTAGCTGCCACGCTGGACTTCGAGAGCGTCAATGTCTTTGGGATCGATTTGCGGGCCAAGGTTGCTAGCGATGTTGGTGTTCGGAATAGGCACGCCATCGATGAGCCAGCTCATCGGATGCCCGCCACGAATGTGAAGTTGGTCGTGGACGAGATAAGCGCCGGGGACGAAGTCAGTGATCATCGAGAGACTGTTCGAACGCGAAGCGCCCGGTGTCTCCTGAATTTGCACGCGGTCGACCAGAGTCGAAGGCGTAACGGTTTCCGATTGGCCTGCTTCGGCGGAAACGGTAACCGTCTCTTTTTCTGAAGGAAGGCGCAATTCGATATGCAGGATAGGCGCAGCGCCAGAAAGCACGGTGATGTTTTGCGGCGCAGCGAGGAAAGTCGCGTCGGAAATGGATACGGTATATTCACCCAGCGGGACGGCCTCGAAATGAAATTCACCGGCGGTGTTGGTTTGCTCCGTTTGCGTGAATTCTGAATTGCGCGCTTTCAGAATTACGGTAATGCCCGGAACGGGGCGGTGTTGCGGATCGTGAACAATGCCGCGGACGGTGCCGAAAACGGTGGCCAGAGCGCCGGAAGTGGCAACGAGCAAGACTGCGGAAAGCCAAAGGTGTCGCATGGAACTTCCTCTCCAAAGTGACTAGTCTCGCGGACAAAAAGACGCGGAGCGAATGAATTAGTAAGTTCTGAGGAGCAAGCCGCGGCTCAGGCGGCAGCGGCGCGGATTCGAGGAGGGGGAGAGAGAGGTTCGACCGAACAAAGAGTCCTTAGTGATCCGGGAGCAAAAACCAAAGCTTCGGAGTTGCTGGCTGCGGAGACCCTGAAAGGCACGGGAAGCACGAACAGGATGGGCGTCAGCGCCGGCCGTTCCGAATTGTGACAGCACGACATGCTGCATTGGGCCATCGCAGGCAGGTCATGACCGCAGTCCATGGTGTGATCGGGAACGGCAGGCGCATGTTGCGCACGGTGCCCGTGAGTTGGGCATTGGCCGGAGGTGCAGCAAGCCGCCGAATAGAGAGACCAAACAGCGCCGCCCAGGGGTGCGTAAAGCAAGACGACGGCGACAAGCGAGAGCGTCGCGAAAAGCGATCGAAGACGATTATGAGGCCGCCTGGTCACGGGAATCCCAAACTTTGTTCCATGATACGCCAAAAATCATTAGACGGCAGCATGCCTTAGGAAAGCTCAGGAAAGCTTCCAAAAAAGCGAGTCGGCCGGGACCCGCAGGCGCAGGAAAACGGTCAAATCTTGACTTGGCGTGCCCAGCGTCGCAGACTCGAAGCATGGCTCACGCACAAGGCATCTATATTAGCTTCGATTTTGGGACCGACGAGGAAAAGGCCCAGCAAGCGCGGCACAAACTCGACGGCTGGAGGCAGGCGTTCCGGTTGGACAAGCGGGTCCAATATAAGATGGACCGCCCAGAGAGCGCTCCAACGGAAGCCATCGCAAAACCTGCTGCAGCTGAAAAGGCTGCTGCTGCGGGCAAAACGAAAGAAAAACCTGCGGGAAAGGCCGCCAAAGCAGGGAAATCCGGCGATTCCAGAGCAGCAAAAACGGAAGCAGCAAAGCCAGAAGGCAGCAAGCCAGAGACTAGCGCCAATGGTAAGGTGGGTTTGCTCGTCCGGCTCTATTTTTCTCCGCACGAAAAACTTTCCGAGCAGCGATGGCTCGCCCGGATTCCCGCTGAGGAGCCGTTCAAAAGTGCGTCACCGAAAGTCATTCATCAGAATGATCCGGAATTCGAAGCAACCGACCAGCAGTTCGAAGCGATCCCGATCGGCGAGGCGGGTGGACGCTCGAGTTGAACCCAGGCCAAATTGGACTGAAATTCTTGAGTCATGAATCAGCAGAAGGAGAGCACACGAGGGCTGGGCAAAGCGGAATCCGGTATAATCGGGTCCCGCTAACCCTCAACCTCTGATTCCAAACACGAGGATGGAACGAATGGCGCTTCACACACGCGTCAGACTGGCCAAGCTTGACTCCTGCAAAGTTCCGGACCTTGATCGCGATACTCTCATCCGCATCTACCGAACCATGTATCTCTCGCGGCGGCTTGACGACCGCGAAATCCAGCTCAAGCGCCAGAACAAGACTTTTTTCCAAATATCCAGCGCCGGACACGAAGCGGTCTGTGCAGTTATGGGGTTACTTTTGCGTCCGGGCGTGGACTGGCTGTTTCCTTACTACCGCGACCGCGCGCTCTGCCTGATGCTGGGCATGACGCCTTATGAAACACTCCTGGCGGCGGTTGGCGCGAAAGATGATCCCAGTTCCGGCGGGCGGCAAATGCCGTCCCACTGGGGACATCCGCGGCTGAACATCGTCAGCAAATCGTCCTGCACGGGAACGCAATTCCTGCATGCAGCGGGCGCTGCGGAAGCCACGCAGTATTACCAGGGGCACGCCAAGGCGCTCGCGCAAGCCAAGAAAGCGCCGCTCGGTCAAAACGTTCGGCATCATACCGACGAGATTGTTTACGTTTCTGGCGGCGACGGCGCGACGAGCGAAGGTGAGTTCTGGGAATCGCTGAACGTCGCCTGCGCGAAAAACCTGCCGCTGCTTTACCTCATCGAAGACAACGGCTACGCCATCTCCGTGCCTATCGAGGTGCAGACGGCGGGCGGGAACATTTCGAAATTAGTGCGCGGATTCCCGGGGCTTCAGGTCGCCGAATGCGATGGAACCGATCCCTTCGAAAGCTATTCGGTCTGCAAAGAAGCCATGCAGTATTGCCGCGAGCGCCGCGGGCCCGCGCTGGTCCACGCGCACGTAACGCGTCCTTATTCGCATTCGCTGTCCGACGACGAAAAGCTTTACAAAACGCCGGAGGAACGCGAAGAGGAGGCGCGGCGCGACCCGATTTCGAAGATGGCGCTTCGTCTGGTGCGCGATGGGATTCTCGACCAGAAGCAAATCGAAAGCCTGGAAACGGAAGTGGACGAGGAAGTCCGCGTGGCCACAGACCAAGCACTCGCAGCGGAGCAGCCGCCGGCTGATTCCATTTTTACAAACGTCTATTCGCCGGAAATCGATCCAACCTCGGTGACCTTCGAAGCGCAACCGCATTTTCACAACGCGCCCAAGACCATGGTGGAAATGGTGGCTTTAACGCTTTCCGACGAAATGGCGCGCGACGAACGCATCGTGGTGTTTGGCGAAGATGTGGCCGACGCCAGCCGCGAAGAAAACTTGAAGCACGTGAAAGGGAAGGGCGGTGTTTTCAAGGCAACTTCCGGATTGCAGCGGAAATATGGTCACGATCGCGTGTTCAATTCGCCCCTGGCAGAAGCAAGCATTGTAGGTCGCGCCATCGGTATGGCCGTGCGCGGATTGAAGCCCGTCGCCGAAATTCAGTTTTTTGACTATATCTGGCCGGCGATGATGCAGCTTCGCAATGAGCTGGCGGTGATGCGCTGGCGTTCGAATGGCGCGTTCAAGGCGCCCGTGGTGCTGCGCGTGCCCATCGGCGGTTACTTGACCGGCGGCGGCGTGTATCACAGCCAGAGTGGCGAATCGATCTTCACGCATTGTCCAGGTTTGCGCGTGGTGATGCCGTCGACGGCGCTGGATGTGGCGGGGCTGCTGCGCACAGCGATTCGCTCGGATGACCCCGTGATGTTTCTCGAACACAAGCACCTCTACCGGCAGCCGTACAATCGCTCGGAAAATCCTGGCCCGGATTTCACCATTCCGTTCGGCAAGGCGCGCGTGGTGAAAGAAGGCAGCCACTTGAGCATCATTACTTACGGCGCGGTGGTGCACCGGGCGGAAGTCGCTGCAGCGCAACTCCAGCGCGAGGGCATCAACGTGGAGATTCTCGACCTACGCTCGCTTTCCCCCTACGACTGGGAAGCGATTTCCGCCACGGTGCGCAAGACGCATCGCGTGATAGTGGCCTACGAGGACATGTTGAGCTGGGGCTACGGCGCCGAAATCGCCGCGCGCATCGCTGACCAGTTGTTCGATGAGCTGGATGCTCCGGTCAAGCGCGTCGCCGCCATGGACACGTTTTGCGCCTACCAGCCGAAGCTCGAAGACGTGATTCTCCCGCAGACCGAGCACATCGCCGCCGCGGCAAAGCAGCTTTTGAACTATTAAGCCTCCTAGGTTTAAACTACGTCCTAGCAACCCCGGGAAACTATTCGGCCAGGATTCTCGTATCTATACATGGGACGCGGTAATGCGTTCTGCGAGGGTTAATCCGTGATTTGCCCGAATTGTCAGAAAGACATCGCCATTGGTTCCAGGTTCTGCTACAACTGCGGCGCCAGACAGCCGGAGACGCCGCCGCCGGGTATTTCGCCGGCGACCGGCGGCACTAAGAAACTCATGCGCTCGTCCACGGACAAGAAAATCGCCGGCGTGTGCGCGGGTCTTGCCGATTACTTCGACATGGACCCCACGATTGTCCGAGTGCTCTGGCTGATTGCCGTGCTTTGCTTCGGCACCGGCTTACTGGCTTACGGCATTCTGTGGATTGTTCTGCCTCTAGCCCCCGGCGGGGTGGTCCCGACGTCGGCCACAGCTGCGCCCTAAACGCTTTTCAGAAAACTTCCGCGGACTCCCGGGGCTCGCGCAGAAGCGCCTCCCGTTGCCCGCCCAAATTAAAATGCTTTCTCTCGTCCGCGTTTTCGAAGCACGCTACTAGCCTCCTCGTTCAAAAAGGGGCTTGTCCAGCGAGAACGCTCCTGCGCCGACCGTAGCCAGCGCGAAGCACGCCACCGCAAGCGTCAGCGGGAATTCGTATTCGTGGATGGCCAAATAACCTCGGCTGCTGTGCACTTTCCAGATGGCCACGCTCATTTCGACGGTAAACAACAGCGCTGCCGGCCGCGTAAACAATCCCAGCATCAATGCCATGCCGCCAAACACTTCCAAGACGCCCGCGATGTAAACGAAGTATCCGGGCAGCCCGTGTTGCACGAAAAACTCCTGCATGCCGCCGCCCAGGCGCGCCAGCTTAGGATAGCCATGCGCGAAAAAAATGATCCCGAGCGCGAGACGCAGCGCCAGCAACGCAAGGGGCTGGAGAGCGTTGAGGGATTTCATCCGGGAACCTCCGCGAAAGACGCTTTGCGCGATCTATTCGGAAGCTCCGGCATTTTAGCAGAAAAGCATCGCGCCTTCTGGCGTCTCCGGCGCACGCGGTGGCACGCGCGCTTTCAGGTACAATTTCAAGCCATCGGGGTGAGGACAGGAAGATTATGACCAAGAGGAAGACGATCGCTGTGGTCAACGGCGGCGGCGACGCGCCGGGTTTGAACGCCGTGATTCGCGGCGTGGCGCGCTCAGCGATCAATGCGCATGGAATGCGTGTGCTCGGCATCCACAACGGTTTCGACGGACTCATCTGGCCGGAAGGCGCGAAAGAGCTGACCGAGGAATCCGTGAGCGGTATTTTGCCGCGCGGCGGCACGATTCTCGGCACCACCAATCGCGGAAATCCTTTTGCCTATCGTACCGAGGAAGACGGCAAGGAAGTAGTGCACGATTATTCCAATCTTTGTCTCGAAAACGCGCGCCGCCTGGCCATTGACGCTTTCGTGGTTATCGGGGGAGACGGCACGCAGCACATTGCGCGCGATTTTGCGCGCCGCGGGATGCACATCGTCGGAGTCCCCAAGACCATCGACAACGATCTTTCAGCCACGGACGTGACCTTTGGTTTCGACACCGCCATTTTCATTGCCACCGAAGCCATCGACCGTCTGCATACAACGGCCGAGAGCCACCATCGCATCATGCTTATTGAAGTCATGGGACGCGACGCTGGCTGGATCGCACTGCATGCGGGCATTGCTGGCGGAGCGCATATCATTCTGGTTCCGGAAATCCCCTTTTCTTTTCAGGCCGTTAGCGAAGCCATTCAGCAGCGCGAAATTCGCGGCCATCACTACAGCCTCATCGTCGTAGCCGAAGGCGTGAAGCTTCCCGCCAGCGATCCCAGTGGCAAGCCCATTCCGCCCTGCGGGCCTGGAACCGTTGCTAACGCCATCGCCTTCACGCTTCGCGAAATGCTGCACAAAGAGATTCGTGTGACCGTGCTGGGCCATGTCCAGCGCGGCGGCTCGCCCACGCCGTTCGATCGCGTTCTCGCTACACGCATGGGCGTGCATGCGGTCGATCTTGTTGCTCGCGGCGAATTCAATCGCATGGTTTGCCTACGCGGCACGCATATCGAGTCGGTGCCCCTCGAAAAAGCCCTGGAATGCATGAAGCTGGTGGAGCCCAGCGGCGAAATTGTGCACGCGGCGCGCGCTATCGGCACAATTTTTGGGGACAGCGCATGAAACGAAAACTCCTCATCGCCGTGCCGCTGCTCTGTCTGGTTGCTTTTGCCGCCTGGATGTTTCGTCCCAGGCGCGAAACGCAAGGCGAAGCCTTTGTCAGCGAAAAGGTCGCTCCCGTTCTCAGCGGCATTTCGGAGGTGCGCCAGCAGTTGGGGGAACTGCACTACGGAGAGCGCGTCGAGGTCCTCAGCAAGCGCAATGAATACACGAAGGTCCGCACGCCCGCTGGGGCCGTCGGATGGGTCGATGCCCACCAACTGATGGAGCCGGCGCTCTGGCAACGCAGCATCAATTTGCTCGAGCGGGTGCGCAACATGCCTGTCCAAGCGCGCGGCCGCACCAAAGTCTCTACGAACCTGCGCGTGCTGCCCGGCCGCACCGAGCCGCGCCTCTACCAATTCGCTCGAAATGTGCCCCTCGAAATTGTGGGGCGTGGAATCGCCGACTGGGTGCAGAGCACTGACGAAAGGGATTCCGGCGAGCCGCAGGAAGCCAAGAAGGAAGATTGGTTCTTAGTCCGCGGCATCGCTACTCGCCCGCCGGGCGAAACTTCGTCTCGCCCTGCTGAGACGAGCACGACCACAGAACCTGGGGATCAAACGGTTCCGATTGCGGGTTGGGTGATTGCGCGCTTTATCGAATTGGATTTGCCCGACCCCGTCCGCGAAGGCGCATCGTCCGCAAACATTCGCCCGGTTGCCTGGTTCGAGCTGAATCGCGTTCCCGATCCTTCTGGCGACAAGCCGCAATATCTTCTGGCCGCGACTCGCGGACCGGAAGGCCAGCCCTGTGATTTTACCGCTCTGCGCGTCTACACCTGGTATGCGAAACGAAGCCGCTACGAGACCGCGTTTATCGAAAATCGCCTTTGCGGCCAACTCCCCATTCGCCTCAGCAAGGGCCCGAAAGATGAGCCCGAATTCCGCTTCCATGTCATGGATGGCGACAAACAAGAACGCGTTTACCGCCTGATGCAAACCGTTGTCCGCCGCATTCGAGAGCCCGGCGAGTCTTCCGGTAAACGCGTCGCTAGGAAACGCGTGAAGCCCAAGACAAAATGATTCTCGCTGGCAACGCTCGCAAAGTCACTCCTGATGCGATCGGCACGAAACAGTCGCAAGCCTTTCCGCTTATAGCTCTTCCACGAGTCACTGGTCAAGGGTCACGTTGCATTTCCTCACCCGGATTCAGCAATCTATCTCTATGACACTGCACATCAGCGAGGCCGAAGTCCGCCAGGTGCTCGACATGACGCAGGCGCTCGGCGCGGTCGAAGAAATTTCGCGCAAAGAGGCCAACGAAGAAGTCGTCGTTCATCCGCGCAGGCGATTCGAACTCTTACACGGCGGATTCTTTCACTACATGGCGGCCTCCGACTATGCCGCGGGCTTCGTGGCCATGAAGCAATACACCTACGTTCGCGGAAAGGTGCGGTTCCTCGTTCCACTGTATGAGATGGCCACCGGCGACCTGCTCGCGGTCATCGAGGCTGATTACCTGGGACAGTTGCGCACCGGAGCAGCCTCTGGCATAGCCACCAGGTATCTGGCGCGCGAAAATTCGCGTGTCGTGGCCATTGTTGGAACCGGCGGCCAGGCCCGCACCCAGCTCGAAGCCATTGCCGCCGTTCGAAAACTCGAATCCGCGCGCGTTTACAGCCGCAATACTTCCAAGCGCAAAAACTTCTGTAAAGAAATGTCTTCGCGGCTGAAAATTCCTGTGAATCCTTGCGCTACTTCCAGCGAGGCCGTACGCGGCGCCGATATCATTTGCACGGCGACCACCTCTTCCCAGCCCGTAGTCCAAGGGGCGGACCTGGCGGCCGCGGCTCACATCAACGCCATCGGTGCGAACCACGCTCATAAGCGCGAACTGGATGACGAAGCTGTGGCCCTCGCGAATGTCATCGTCGTGGATTCGATTGAACAATCTCGACAGGAAGCGGGCGACCTGATCATTCCATTTCAAAGGGATGAAAATCGCTGGAGCAACGTCAGGACGCTTGCCGATGTAGTTGCGGGGAAAACCAGCGGGCGCACCAGCGATTCGGAAATCACCCTGTTCAAGTCCAACGGGATTGCTTCCTGGGATCTTGCGGTCGCGATGAAAGTGTACGCCGCGGCCCGCGAGAAAAAACTCGGCCGCGAATTGGCTTTTTGGACTGCCGGCCACGGGTCTTAGCGGGTGGCGTCTCGACAGAAGGCCTGGCCGCCTATTTAGAAACGCGCGAACCTCCGTTCAAAGGAAAATCAAAAAGTCAGAAGAGCGTAGTAAGCTGTCCTCATGCAAACTCTCCCAGACTACCTTCGCAAAGGCATGAAGCTTATCATCGTGGGCTGCAATCCCAGCGAGTCTTCCGTGCGCGTGGGGCATTACTATGCCGGGCGCGGTAATGAATTCTGGCCCATCCTCTATGAGAGCGGTGTGGTTCCGGAACCTTTTGATTATCACGACGACCGGCGGGTGATTGAGTTTGGCATCGGCCTCACGGACCTGGTGAAGCGCCCCACGAAAGGCGTGGAGGAGCTAAAACGCGAGGATTTTGCCGAAGGGCGCATCGTCCTTTCGCAAAAGCTCGAAGAGTTTGCTCCGCGCGTCGTTGCCTTCAACGGCAAGCTCGCCTACGAGCAGTTTGCACAACGCCGCTGCAAATATGGGATACAGAAAGAACTGCTTTACGGCGCGTGCGTCTATGTTCTTCCTTCCACGAGCGGTGCGAATAATAAATACAAGAACGAAAAGCTGGTGCACTTCCGGAAGCTCGCCAAACTCGTCGCCAAGGTTGAAAAAGCCAGGGACGCTCAAGCACACTAGTAAGGCGTCCTATGAGCAATTCCCCTCAACCGGCGACGGCTGCTCCCGTCCTTCTGGAGGCCAAACACCACGGCATCGCCAAGCTGGTGATGAACCGTCCCGACCGTCTGAATGCGCTAGACACAAAACTGGTCATGGCTCTCGATGGTACTCTCAGCCGGATTGCTAAGGATGAATCCATTCGCGTTGTGGTGCTCACGGGGGCAGGGCGCGCTTTTTGCGCGGGCGGGGATCTTGCTCAGATTGCCGAGGGCCGCAAGAGCGGCGAGGCCAAAGAGCTTCAGTTGCTCCTGAGCTCTGGAATGCAAGTTGTAGTCACCATGCGCACGATGCCGCAGCCGGTCATCGCCGCCGTCAATGGCGCTGCTGCAGGCGCGGGAACGAATCTTGCTCTGGCCGCCGACATTCGCATTGCTGCGGAAGAGGCGATGTTCGGCCAGAATTTTGCCAAAGTCGGCCTGTTCCCGGATTTTGGCGGCACTTACTTTTTGCCGCAGCTCGTGGGCCCGGCGAAAGCCGCTGAACTCTTCTACACCGGCGAAATGATCGATGCCAAGACAGCGCTGCGCCTCGGTATCGTGAATCAGGTCGTGCCCGCTGCGCGGCTCGAAGCGGAAGTCGAGACGCTCGCGCAAAAAATTGCGCAGGGTCCCCCTCTTGCAATTCGCGCGGTCAAGGAAACTCTGTTTGGCAGCGAGCAGGAAAAACTGACTTTGGCGCTTGCGCACGAACACACGGCGCAAAGCCGCTGCTATCTTTCGGAAGATTGTGAGGAAGGAATTCGAGCCTTCTTTGAAAAAAGACCCCCGCAGTTTCGCGGCAAATAGTTTTCCTGATTTCAACGCTCGGCCAGCATGACCACTCATCTCGAAACCATTCAGCTCCGCATCGAACATCGCACGGCTTGGATCACGCTCGACCGCCCGCCTCTGAATATTCTCGACATTGCCATGATGGAATCGCTTAACGCCGCTCTGGAACGCGCGCTCGCCAAGTCTGATCTCGTGGTGTTTCAGGGCGCTGGCGTGAAGGCGTTTTGCGCAGGCGTGGACGTTGCCGACCACGCTCCCAAGCGCGTCGACAAAATGCTTTCCGCGTTCCACGGCGTGTTTCGCCGCCTGGCCGTAGCGGATTGCTTGACGATTGCCGCGGTTCACGGCTATTGCCTTGGCGGGGGCATGGAGCTGGCGACGTTTTGCGATTTTGTTCTCGCCACAGAATCCGCGCAATTCGGCCAGCCGGAAATCAAGCTTGGCTGCTTTCCACCTGTGGCGATGGTCACGCTGCCTCGCCTCATTGGCTTGCAAGCAGCCGGGCACTTGATTCTCACCGGTCATCAAATCAGCGCGACGGAGGCGCACCGCCTCGGTCTCGTCACGCGCGTGGTGCCCGATTATGAGCTCTCCGCGGCAGTGGATCGACTGCTCGAGGAACTTCGCGCGCTGAGCCCGAGTGTGCTCCATTTGACCCGACGAATTCTCGCGCGGCTCCACTGGTCCGATTTTCTGAAGCAGCTCGAAGAAGCCGAGCGCGTATACTTGTCCGAGCTGATACAAACGCACGACGCGCAGGAAGGCATTCGCGCCTTTCTCGAAAAACGCAAGCCGGTGTGGAAGGTAAAATAAAGGAAAGAATATGGACCAACTCGAGATTACTCCGGCGGAAGTGAAGGCCCGGCTTGACCGGGGCGAAAAAGTTGTGCTCGTTGACGTGCGCGAGCCCTGGGAATTCGAGATTTGCCGTATTGAAGGAGCGAAACATGTTCCGCTTGGCGCGCTGGCCGCCAGCCTGAACACGTTGCCCGACGTGGACGAAGTGATTTGTTACTGCCACCACGGCATGCGAAGCTTGGATGCGGCGGCATGGCTGCGGTTTCAAGGATTCGAGCGCGCCAAGTCCTTGGCCGGAGGAATCGAGCGCTGGTCGCTCGAAGTCGATTCCAGCGTCCCCCGCTATTAACGCCCGTGTTTTTGATTGCGCGGGGCTGCTGTCTGTACCATTTCTTATAGGGTGCAGACTTCCTCTTAGCCTCGCAAAGGAGTGCTGCCGCCCACCTACTGAGGAGCGAGCATGGCGAAGGTCAAGATCAAATTCCTGAACAAGCCGACGTGAACAACTTGCCGCAAGGCAAGAGGTCTCTTGCTGGAACTGGGGGCCGAACTGGAATCGCGTGACTTGAGCACGGAGCGGCTGACGGAAACCGAACTGGATGCGCTGATTGGACAGCGCAATTACAAGGAATTCTTGAATCCGCGAAACGAACTGTATCGCACCCGAAACATGAAAGAGCATCCGCCTTCGCGCGCGGAAGCTATCCAGTTGATGGCTAAGGAACCGAATCTGATTCGCCGTCCCATACTGATTGTCGGTTCTCAAGTGGTTCTCGGTTTTGATGAAGAGGCCTACAAGAAGCTTTTGAAGTGAAGAGCCTTCCGAAGATGCTCTTGCGCTTGTGGACGTAGGGCCACAGAGTGTATGAATAGGCGTGGCAGAAAACTGTGACCAGAAAGTGCCGGCAATGAAATCGCTCGCGGACAGAATCCTCATCGAACAAGGCGACCTGACGGAGAAGGACACGGACGCCATCGTCAACGCTGCAAACAATGATTTGATTTTAGGGGGAGGCGTGGCCGGCGCGATCCGGCGAAAAGGCGGCGACGCCATCCAGAGCGAGTGCAACGAGATTGGCACGATTCCCGTAGGGTACGCGGCGATCACCTCGGGCGGAAAATTGAAAGCGCGGTTCGTGATCCATGCCGCGAGCATGCGGCTTGGCGGCGCTACGACTGCCGAAGCGCTGCGAAATTCCACGGCGCATTCGTTGAGGATTGCAAAAGAGCGCGGACTCAAAAGCATCGCGTTTCCAGCCATAGGCACGGGCATTGCCGGGTTCCCGCTGGAAGAATGCGCAAAGATCATGTTGCGGGAAGCTGCGGAACATTTGCGCGGAGAAACTTCGCTCGAAAGAGTGCACTTCGTGCTGTTTGATGAGGCCGCGAAAGAAATCTTCGAGCGCACCTGGAAAAAACTCCAAACGGAACTGACCTCAGGAGCCGCCGGAGCACAGGGCGCGTGACGCCTCTCGAAGAATTGCTCGCCGACCGCATTCGCCGCCGCGGCCCCCTCCCTTTTGCCGATTTCATGCGCGAATGCCTGTACCATCCCGTGCACGGCTATTACAGCAAAGCAGAATCGCAGCGGTTCGCCGATTACTACACCAGCGTAGACGTACACCCGATTTTTGGCCGGCTGCTGGCGCGGAAATTTGCCTGGATGTGGGAGCAACTCGAACGGCCTAAGGAATTTTTGCTGGTGGAGGCGGGAGCGGGCGTGGGGCGTCTGGCACAGCACGTTCTGGATTTCTGCGCCGCCAAGCTGACTGAATTTTACGCAGCGGTGCGTTACGTTGCGGTGGAAAGGTCGGCGTTGCGGCGTGAGCAGGCCGGGAAGCGATTGCGGCCACATGCGACGGCAGGACATTTGCGGATTTCGCCGGAAATTCCGGCGCAGATTCCAGCAGGTTGCGTTTTCTCGAATGAATTTATCGACGCGTTGGCGGTGCACCGGGTTGTAAGGACAGGCGGGATGCTGCAGGAGATTTTCGTCGGTTGGGACAACGGAAAGTTTATCGACGCGGTTCGGCCGGTTTCGACTTGCGCGATCAACGAATATTTCGCGACGCAGCCCGTCACGCTGCGCGAAGGCCAGCACGCGGAGGCAGGGCTCGAAGCGTGCGACTGGATTACGGAGGTCGGTCGGCGCATCGCACGAGGATTTGTGGTCACGATTGACTATGGGCATCGCGCCGAGGAGCTCTTTGACGAGCGCCACATGCGCGGAACGCTGCTGGCGTACCGGGACCACCGCGTTAGCGAAGATTTCTACGCGGTGCCGGGCGAGCAGGACCTGACCGCGCACGTGAATTTCACGGCGCTCGAAACCTGGGGGCAGCGGTCTGGGCTGGAAACCCGGGAGCTTACTTCGCAGACCGCCTTTTTGCTGGCTCTGGGGGAAAGCAACGAATTTGCCGACCTGTACGACCCGGGGCAAAGCGAAGCGGAGCAGATTCGCGCCCGGCTGCAACTGAAGACACTTATCCATCCCGAAGGCATGGGCGAGCGGTTCCAGGCGCTGCTGCAACGAAAGGGACTGACTTGATGGCCCATGAACGAAGGAACGCGCCGACCAAGCGTGGGAGATGGGAGAAACCGACATTGCAAGGATGTAATGTTTTTGCGGAGGAGAAAGTCAAAAGGCGCACTCTGAAATCGCGGGGATTGGGCACAACGGCGGTCTTCGATTTCCACAGGTATCCACCGAATTCCACCGACGAGGCGGTTGCGTCGGGAACGGCGGACCGGCATAGTCGGGTCGCTTCTCGGGGTTGTGGGCAGGATGGTCGATTTGTTGGGTCGATAGTCCTCTAGTGGTTATCCGTCGCAGGAGCGGGAAGGCGGCTAAAGCGCGCCCCTACAACGGGCTGCCACGGCAAATTGATATACAAACTTCGGTTACAAGAAATTGGGAGGGGTGTGATGATGTTCGCTATCGTTCGCCGAGGGAAAAAAGCTGGAATTCCACTGTATCCCCATCGTTTTGAAGAAGATGAGCGATTTCACGTGAGCCTGACCCGGGAGGGGCCGTTTATTCCGCTTTTCGATGACCGGGATATCCCGGATTACCTGGCGAATGGTTATTCGCTGGCCATGAGCAACGGTACGGAGAAGTACGGTCCGACGTTTATTCGGCCGAGTTCGATCCGCGGGTGGGAGTGAGGAGGGGCAGGGAGGAAAGTCGAAGAGTTCAAGGTTTAATTAGCCGACCCTACGAAGAAGAAGCCCAGGCGCTACTGCGGGGAGGTGGGGTCGGGCCTTTTCTTGAGGACGGGCTTTTCGCCGGATGCCGGAGCGGGCAGTGTGCTTGCCGGCTTCGCGGGTTCGGCCGAAGCAGGAGTGGCCACGGCTTGACTGCTGCCTTCGGAATAGGGCTTCTTAATCAACGCCTCAGCACGCGCTTGAGCCCCGCCGGTGTTGTCGTTGGTCTGCCTGGCTTTGCTGTACTCGTTGACGGCGCGCTCGCGCTGGCCTAGTAAATCAAAAATTTCGCCCAAATAGATGTGGCTCCAAACCTCCGTCCACTTCTCGGAAGGCTCGGGGACGTTTTGCAGGCATTCGCGGAAGGAGTTGGCGGCGGCCTGATAATTCTTCTGGTAGAAGAAGGCTTCGCCCATGCGGAAGTTCGCCAGGGGGCGGCCGGGCTGGATGCTGAGCGCCTTTTGGTATTGCGCCACAGCGTCGTAGAAGCGGACTTGTTCGGCGAGATCTTCGCCGCGAGCGATGGCCGCGCGAGCGCGAAGAGCAACGCTGGACTTGAGAATGAGGTTATTGGGATCGATTTTGATGCCGAGCGGTTTGGGGCGGCCGAAGACGTCAACCGAGAATTGAGTTTCCAGGCCGGTGACTTCAATCGTTTTGGTTTCGGGATTGCCTTCGGTCTCGATGCGCAGCTCGACGGGCATGTGGAAGGTATCGAGAGGCTGCTTGATCTTGCCAACCACGCGGAAGCCCTTGGGCGTGCGATAGACCACATAATCGAGAGAAAATTCGGGGATGCCGGTGGAATTCAACCATTGCGCGAAAAAGCTGGGCAGATTGGGAGGGTCTTGAATCTGTTTGCCGTTGGCGGCGACTTGGACGTGGCGTTCGGCGAGATTCTCGAAATCCTCGTTGCGGGCGGATTTTTCGGCAAATTGATAGTAGAAATCGCGCAGAGTGGTTTTGAAAGGCACGTCGCCCATCATGGCGCGCAGCATGTGAAAGAGCATGGCACCTTTGTTCATCACCACGGAACGATAATCGGGGGAATAAGGCGCGAGACGGCCCGCTTGGCCGACCGGCGCGGCGTCCTCATACATCAGCGCGCCGACGGCAAATTCGTCGATAGCGCGCAAGCCGGCCTCCTTGCCTGCTGTTTGTTCCGCGTAGAGCGCTTCGCAGTAGCGAGCAAGGCCGTCGGTGATCCAGACGTCGTTGGGAGTGGCGGGAGCCACTTGCACGCCGAACCATTGCGAGGCGACGAGGCGGGCGATGGCGCGATCGCTGGCTTTGGGATCCCACATGCGCTGGCTGAGAAGCAGAACCCCGGGACCGGCAAATTCGCGAAGGGTGCCTTCGGGCAATTGGATCAAAGTGAAAGAAGGATCGGGGATGGGGCCGAACAGGTCGGAGAAGGTCACGGCGGCGCGGGCAACATCGGCGGCAAAATCCTGCGCGTTGGCGGACATGTTGCGCGGGGCGTAGACGTTGACGCTAATGCCTTCGGCTTGCTTGGGATTAAGCTGCAGGTTGCCGGCGACAAACGTGCCATGCTGCGCGGAACGGTTGCATTCAAAGGTATAGAGAACGCGTGGACCTTCGACGGCGTTTTTCTCAGCCACAGGCGTAGGAGCGGCGGCTTTGCCAGAGCCAGCGACGGCGAAATTGGCCGGCACGTTCAAGCGGAACGTGGCGGTGTAACGGTCGGAAGGATAATCCGTGAGGGGAAACCAGCGCGCGGGCAGAAGCAGATATGCGCCGTCCTTGCTGATGGAAGCGACGCGGACGCCGGGCACCGGGCTATTCTCTTCGTTGAACAGTAGACCGGAGTACGTGAACGTGAGCGTGACTTTGCCGTCGGTGGCGATGGGGGTGAGAAGCTGAACGTTGACGAAAAGCGGATTCTGATTGTCGCGCTCAAAGGTGAGCGGCTTGCCTTCGGGGCCTTTGACTTCCTTGACCACGAGATTGGGATGAAGCTCGACCCGGACATTGCTGGAGGCTTCGGTGGCTTTGAACTCGACTTTGGCGGTGGCGGAAAGCGACTGGCCGATAGTGTCGAGTGTGGCGGAGACATCATAGTGGGTGGCAAGAAAATTCGTGGGGCGTGGAGCCTGTGCGTAGAGCGGCGCCGCGGCGAGTAAACACAGTGGTGCGAACAAACCGACAGCGCTGGAAATCCCCGGACGGCGGGTCATCGGACCCCTTTCCATGTGATGCCTATCTCCAATCACTGTACACCTAATAGGATACCAAAGAGCTCATTTTGCGTTGCTTGGCGCGGGGCGCAGGAGCCGGACAATCTCGTCGGCGGCGCGGTCAACGGCTCCCGGAGGGCCAAGGAGTCTTTGCACCTCTTGCAGGCCGCGCTGCATTTCTGAGACGCGGGGATTGGCGCTCGGTGAGCCGCAAAGCAGCGACTGCGCTTCGGCGGCGAGGCGCTGGGGCGTGAAGTCGTCCTGGATCAACTCTGGAACGACAGCTCGACCAGCTATGAGATTGACCATGCTGAAGAACTTCGTTTTTACCAGGAGTTTCGCGAGGCGGGCGGTGAGCGGTGACAGGCGGTAGATAACGATCATGGGCTTTCCGAGGAGCGCGGTTTCGACGGTGGCAGTGCCGCTGGAAACGATGGCGAGGTCGGCGGCCGCCAAGGCGTTATAGGTGTCGTTCGAAACGAAGCGCACGCGCCAATCCACAGGAAAATGCTTTTCGAGATGCGCTGGGTCGAGCCCGGGCGCGACGGCTACGACGGTGTGGGAGGGGCCGGGGAGGCATTGACGAATTTCACGGATTCCTTCGACAAGAACTGGCAAATGATGCGCAATTTCGCCGTGGCGGCTGCCCGGGAGAACGGTGATGATTATGCCTCCAGGATCAAGACCGTTTTGCTTGCAAAATAATTCCCGTGTCAGAGTCGCGCGGACGTTTCCGACCAGTGGGTGGCCGATGAACTTCACGGGCACGTTGGCGTCGGCGTAGAACTTTTCTTCGAAGGGGAAAATACAGAGCGCTTCGGCGAAGCGGCGGCGCACCAGATTGACACGCCATGGGCGCCAGGCCCAGAACTGCGGACAAATGTAGTAGACATTTCGAATGCCTTTGGGGCGCAGCTTGCGCGCAAGGCGCAAATGAAAGCCGGGAAAATCCGTGAGGATAGCGAGCGCAGGTTTGCGGCGCTGCGCTTCATCGACGAGCTGGCGCATGGTGCGCACGAGCGAGGGCAGGCGCTTGAAGACTTCGGTGATGCCTACGACGGAAACTTCGGAATAATCAGCGATGATTTCAACGCCGGCGGCGCGCATATGAGGCCCGCCCATGCCGAAGAGGGTTACCTCGAGGCGCTGCTTCAGAGCAGTAGCCAGACGCGCGGCGTACATGTCCCCGGAAGCTTCACCTGCGGAGAGCAGAAGCGAGATGGGTAGCATGTGCGGAGAGACTGCCGCTAGTCGCTCGCGCGAAGCGCAGGCGGTTCGGCGGCGCCGCGGGCTTCGAGGGGAAGGTGCAGCTCCTGCTCTTTGTATTGGAGCTGATAGAGGCGGAAGTAGATGCCGCGCTGGGCAAGAAGCTCCTGATGGGCGCCCTGTTCGCGTAGACGGCCCTTGTGAAAGACGAGGATGCGATCGGCATGCTGAATGGTGCTCAGGCGGTGGGCGATGACCAGGGCAGTGCGCCCGGAGAGCAAGCGGCTCAAGGCTTCGCGGATTTGCAATTCGGTTTTGGTGTCCACGCTGGAAGTGGCTTCGTCAAGAATCAAGAAGCGCGGATTGTGCGCCAGCGCGCGCGCGAAATTGATGAGCTGACGCTGGCCGACGGAAAGCGTAGAGCCGCGCTCGTTGACGACAGTGGCGGCGCCACTAGAAAGCGAGCGAATGAATTCGCCGAGGCCGACCTCTTCGAGCGCGCGCTCGACGGTGGCGTTTTCGATGTTTTGGGTGCCGAGGCGGACGTTGGTTTCGATGGTTCCGGTGAAGAGAAACGGATCCTGCAGCACGATGCCGAACTGGCGGCGCAGATCTTGCAACTCGATGAGGCGAATGTCTTTTCCGTCGAGAAGAATTTGGCCGCACTGAATGTCGTAGAACCGGAGCAGCAGGGAAATGAGCGTGGTCTTGCCAGCACCGGTGTGGCCGACGATGGCGAAGGTCTGACCAGGTTCGACGCGGAAAGAGACATCGCGCAGGACCCAATCTTCGTCCGCGGGCTCGGGAACATTTCGGTAGCTGAACCAGACGTTGCGGAATTCGATTTCGCCGCGCGGACAGACGAGTTTGACAGCCTGGGGATCCGATTGAATGGTGACCGGCTCGTCAAGAAGCTTGAAGATGCGTTCGGAGGCGGCCATGGCGGACTGGAGAATGTTGAATTTTTCGCTCAGGTCCTGAATGGGCCGGAAGAAGCGCTGGGCATACATGGTGAAGGCCACAAGTACACCGAGGGTGAGTGTGCCGTGGAAAATGCGATTGCCTCCCGCCCAGTAGATGAGCGCGATGGTTGCAAAGCTCAGGAATTCGACGGCCGGATAAAAGAGCGCGTAGGCGAGGATGGCGTCGCGCCAAGCAAGCATATTATCGCGATTGCGCTTGGAGAAATCCTCCTTCGCCTTTTGCTCGCGGTTGAAGAGCTGTACGACGCTCATGCCGGAGATATATTCCTGGAGGAACGCGTTGATCCGCGCGATGGCGGTGCGGATGCGGCGGTTCGCGTCACGCACATATTTGCGGAAAATCAGCGTGACCACCAGGATGCCCGGCAGGACGGCGAGAGCGTCGAGCGCGAGGCGCGCATCAATCTTGAAAAGCAGCCCGGCCATGACTGCAAGGAGGAAGAAATCGTTGATCATGGTGACCACGCCGGCAGCGAAGAGGTCGTTCAGGGCGTCGACGTCGGTGGTGACGCGAGTGACCAGGCGGCCGACGGGGTTGCGGTCGAAGTAGCTCATGGGCAAACGCTGCAGATGGGAGAAAATTTCGCGGCGCATGTCGTACATGGTTTCCTGGCCGACATGCTGCATGATGCGGATCTGGATGTACTGGGCGAGGAAATCGAACGCGAGCACGCCCAAGTAAATCAAACTCAGCCAGAGGATGCCGACCCAGGCCTTGTGCTCGGGAATGAGGCGGTTCATTGCCGGCACGAAGTTGTTATCAATGGCTTTCTGGAAAATGGCGGGCGGAGCGAGCTCGAGCGGCGTGACCACGGCAACCAGAGCGAGCGCCAATGCGACACGCCAGCGGTACGGCTTCATGTATCGCAAAAGCCGCCGCATCAAGCGCGAGTCGTACGCTTTGCCTAAGGCCTCTTCTTCGTGCAAAGTGCTCATGCGTTTTCGAGCTCTTCCTCGAGCAATTGTTTCTGGTACAAATCCGCGTAATAACCGCCGCACTCGAGCAACTCGTCGTGCGTGCCGCGCTCGATGATGCGGCCTTCACGGAGAACCACAATCTGATCGGCGTTCTGCACCGTGGAGGTGCGGTGCGAAATCAAAATCGTGGTGCGGCCGCGCATAACCCCTCGCAATCCGGAGAGAATTTTCTCCTCCGTTTGCGTGTCCACACTGGAGAGCGCGTCATCCAGAATCAGGATGCGCGGGTCTCGAACAATAGCGCGGGCAATGGCGGTGCGCTGCTTCTGCCCGCCGGATAGCGTGATGCCGCGCTCTCCGACAGCAGTATCGTAACCGCCCGCGAAATCCTGGATGTCTCCATGCAGGCTGGCGATTTCCGCGGCTTCGCGACAGCGCTCGGCGTTGTAATTCGGCAAACCGAAGGCAATGTTCCCGCCGACCGTCTCGGTGAACAAATACGTGTCCTGGGGAACGTAACCGATGGAACGGCGAAGCGTTTCGAGCGGCCAATGTTGAATGGGATGGCCGTCGATGAGCACCGTGCCTTCGGGCGCTTCCCAAAGGCGAGCGACCAAGGCCGCAAGGGTGGTTTTGCCGCATCCCGTGGGGCCAACGACAGCGAGCGTGGATCCGGCAGGAATTTTCAAGTTGATGTCAGAAAGAACCGCGTGAGGGCCGCCGCCGCTAGATTTACCCGAGCCGTTGGAGCCATTCGATCCGTTAACGCCGGAAACCGTGGTCGGATAAGCAAAAGTGAGATTGCGAAACTCGACTTCGCCTCGAAGCGCGGAATCGGCCGGAAGCAGCGCCTTGCGGTCGTCGATATTCGGTTTTGCCGTCAAAATGAAATTCAGGCGGCCCATGGAGGCTGCGCCGCGCTGGAAAATATTGGTGACCCATCCAAGCGCAATCATGGGCCAAACCAGCTGGTTCAAGTAGAAAAAGAAGGCGATCAACGCGCCAAGGGTGATTTGGCCAGTCAGAAGCTGACGGCCGCCCTGCCAGAGAACGATCAGAAAACTCGTGCCGGACAGAGCTTGCAGCGAAGGCATGAACATGCTCCAAGTGCGGATGAGGCGAATGTTACGCGAGACATATTCGCGATTGGGCTCGTCAAACGAGCGCATCTCCGCTTCTTCCTGGGCATAAGCGCGAACAATGCGCACGCCGGAGAGATTTTCCTGCACGCGCGCGGTCAGGGTGGCGAGGGCGGCTTGAATAACTTCATACAGCTCATGAATGGTTTTGCCGAACAACCACACGGCAATGGCCACAATGGGCGCGGGGAGCAAGACCCAAAGCGTGAGCGAAGGGGACAGCGTAACCATGACGAGGATGGCCATAATCATGGTGACGACGGTCGTGGCACTATACATGATGCCCGGGCCGAGCACCATGCGGACGGAGTTGAGGTCGTTGGTGGCGCGGGACATCAACTCGCCGGTGCGGTTACGGACGTAGAATTCAGGTTCGAGAGCGAGCAGGCGGTCCAGAAGATCGCTGCGAATGTCGTACTCGATGTCACGGGAAACACCGATCAGTATCCAGCGGCCCGCAAAAGACAGGAGGCCTTTGACGGCGACGCAGAAGACGATGATGAGGCAGTAGATTCCGAGCGTATGGCGGCTGTGCGGCGCGTAGTAAGGAATGGCACGGCTGAGTTTTGACAAATGAGGCGCTGCCGCAAGCACGGCTCCCGCTGTCTTGGAATGTTCAAAGGGAGCAGGGCTGCCCGCCAACGTGTCCGTCAGAATGCCCGTAGCCAGCGGAAGAATGTTGCTGACGGCACCCATAAAAAACACCATCAGCAAACCGAAGATGATGGGCCCGGTATAACGGCGAAGATAGGGCATCAAGCCGCGCAGGTTTTTGCTCGGAGGCGGCTCGGTTCCGGTATTGGTTCCCGGCGAGTTCGCGCGGGTCGTTGCCTCGCTCATCGCAGCTTAGACCTCGCTGTGTCGATCGACGGAGATTCGGACAGGAAATGTTCGTAAGCGCGGTCGAGCGACTGGTAGCGCTTGGTTTCCGGATTCCAACGTACGCCGATGGGCAGGATATGGGGATCCGTGACGCCTTTCAGGGGCGTGAAATAGAGCCCAAGCCCTTTGTTTTCGGTTTGTTCGTACTGCAAGCGCCAGCCCGTCACAGAGGTCAAGGGCGTGAGGCCTAGGAAGCCTTTCTGATTCTTCAGGTGTTCGTCGCAGCGCAAAACTTCCGACCATTTCCCGTCGCTACTCTCGGCGACCACGGCGCGGGTTACAATCGTTCCGGGCAAGTTGTTGGTGGGAGTTTTGGGCACCACATTGGCCGCGAGGAATTCCTGCTTGCCGTTTTTAGCCAGGTCCCCGAAAAGCAACACTTGCGTTTCCCTCCCCAGCAGGGACTCCGCCGCTGATTGAATCTCGTCGGGGACCGCCGGTGCGGCAGGCTTGGCTTCGGCCTGGGCCACAGTCTTGTTGGCATCCCTGCCGCAGCCACCAAGAAGAATAGCCACCGGCAGCAAACTCAGACACAAGCGCAGCGCGATTTTTCCGGCTTGGACCGCCCCGGCACCGACTATCCTCACTAGGAAGGACGGAGCCCACTCCGTCCCGTTAGCACGCGAACTCTCTCTCGATGAGGTCTTTAGCATCCCAACCCTGGGGCCGCGAGCGGCGTCCCGACCGTCGGCTCACGCTTCCCCACTTTCCCCGGAGTGCCGGAGACTGCCATTTCCGGCGGCACTTCCGGACGCGCCCAATCCATCGCCAAATACGATAATTCTAACTGTTGAAGGCGCTCCTTTGGAAGAACTCTGCGCGCTCGAATTGCCAGAAGCGATGGCTTAGCGCTCGGCGAGAATCTCGTCTAGCCGCGCTTCCATGTTTTCCTCGCCTTCCGACCATAACTCGGTGCGCTCGACGGGCAAGGCCCGCTCTATGGCGTCCACCCACCGAAACAATTGTTGGATGTTTTCGCGGGTCTTGGCGTGATATTCCTTGAGGTTATTGCCGGCGGCCATCCACTGGCGGAACGTATGCTCAACGGGGTGTTCAGAAGAACTGGAAGAATTGGACGAAGTGCCCGGTGCGAGCAGCCTGCCGTGGCCAGTAAAGAAATGTTCGAAACCCAGATCGGCCTGAAAGTGTCCTGCGGCGGAGGCGATTCCGTCATCGTAATCCAAGCCGTGGCAGGTCAGTTCGAGAGGTTGCGGCTTCTGCTGCCATTTCAAAGTGTCGATGTCGAACGTCCACAAGTCCCACGTAGCGCTGACCATGTAAGCAGTATCGGAGTTGAGATGCTGAGCGGCCATGGCCCCCACTTGGGCGGGACCCGCTTGGAGCGGACGCAAATCCCATTCCGCGATGGGAGCCTCCCCGGGATCAACGGCCTGCACGATCAATTCTTCAAACGTGCCGTGAGAAGCGGAAAGCGGCGCCGTGGTCAAGAAGTGCGCGAACTCGCGGATCATTGTCTCCAGGGAGAAATCTCGGGTCCAGACGCGCAGATAAGCGTGATTTCCCATTGCGCTTGAATCTTGGGATTATACCGGGGTCAAAGGGAAGTGGCGAATCGGCGCTGGCGCGAGGCACTGCTCGGAGCTCATAGAAAGGGGACGCGCTGAAGCGCGCCCCCACAGCGGGGCGCCCCAGAAAGGCTTCCATTTACAGAGCGCTAGCTGCCGGTACTTGCGCCTTTTGCGCGCGGAGCAGGAGGCTCGGTCGGAGAGGTGAAGTTTTGCGCGATTTCGCTGAGCCGCTGTCGCAGCGAATCGCCCACGCCTTCGAAAACCTGGGAACAGGCGGCGCGAAGTTTTTCTTCCGCGGCCGCGGCAATGCCGGAAATCATGTCGCGCGACTGACGATCAAGTGAAGCAACGGTTGCCAGCAGCCACTGATTTGAGAGGTTCTCCAGCCGGGTTTTGTGTTGTTCGGCAGCCTGCTGGCCCATGTTGTCGTAAACGCCCTTCATTTCTTGCTGATGCGCGTCGGTGATATTTTTCCATTGCGCCAGCAGAGAGCCGAAGCCTTCGGAAACGGTCTTTTGCGCTTCCGCAACACGCGTTTGCAGCACATTGCCCAGGGATTCCTGAAAGCGCTTCAGAAATGCTTCCTGCTCGGAATTGACCTGCTGCGCTAGCTCCGTGCGCTCCTCGGCCGTGGAGCGCTTGAGTTCCTCGTTGTATCCGCCAAGCTCCTGGCGCGCGGTGCGCTGAATTTCGTCGATGAAGGCCGCACTGGTTGTGTCGGCCGCTTCAGCAAAGAGCGCGCGGGCGCGTTCGAAAGAGTCGCGCACGACGTCTTCCATCTGAGTCTGCGTGTGGCCGAGGAAGTTGCGGCTGGAGTGATCGAGTTCCGTGGCGAATACCCCCGAGATTTCGCGGGCCTTTTCCCGCAGTTGGTTTGCGGCGTGCTCGACGGCCTTTTCCGAATAATTTTGAATTTGCGTCTGGGCCTTCTTCTCGTACCATTCGGAGGACTTGAGAAGCTCGTCCACGACCTGGTGCTTCAAGTCGGCGACTTTGCCTTCGAGATCTGCTACCGCCTGGCCGGTGATCGTTTGCGAAGACTCGCGCAGGATTTGCTCGATGCTGCCAAGGTTTTGCCGGAATTGGGCGAGGGATTCGCCGAAGGCTTCGTCGGCGGCAGTGCGGATGCGGTCCTGCTGCAGCGTCAGTGCCGCGTCGACCATCGAACGGCTCCCCGCAAGGCGCTGAATCGCTTCCTCGGTGCGCGCGATGTGCGGTTGCACGCACTCCTGAATGTGCTTTTCGAATTCCTCACTAGCTTTGTTGGCGGTTTCCTCGAAGGTGGCCCGGGCACGCGCGTTGATTTGCTCAATCAGAAATTCGGATTCCTGATGTAATTCGCTGCGGCTCTGGCTAAGCGTATCGGCAAGTTGTGCGTGGAGCGCTGCGAGCGTCTGTTGTTGGGCGCTGTAGAGTTCAGCGGAATGCTGCTCGAGGTTTTGGTGGACCTCTGCGGCACGCGTAAGGACAGATTCCAATTTTTGTGAATGTTCCTGCAGCGATTCGCGCATCGCCGCCAGCTTCTGTTGCCATTCCCCTCCGGAGATTTCTGCGGATTCCCGGAGAACGGCGGCGTGCCGCGCGGCTTCTTCCTGAAACTGAGCGAGCAGCGAGCGTAAGTGTGCACTCAACCCGCCCGCGGCGCGGTCTTGTGCTTCAGCAAGTGTGCTTTCGAGACGGTCCTGCAGTTGCGAGTTTGCGGCTTCGAATTCTTTGGAGACTTGCTCTTGCCATGAAAATTGCGCGGATGCTATCGCCGAACTTACTTGCTGCTGAACCTCCGCCGCTTTGGCTTCAAGCGAGCGGGCGGTGGACTCCGATTGGGAAGCCATCTGCGCCTCGGCTTGCTCGGCGTGGGCCTTTAGCCGCGCGGCGGCTTCTTCGGCCTGTTGACAAGCGGCTTTGAGGGACTTCGTAGCGGCTTCCAGTTGCTGGGTGTGCTCGTCACGCTGGGCGAGGGCTTCTCGCGTGAGCCTGTCCATAAACTCGCGAGTGAGCTGTTCCAACTGCGGAGCCAGGCGGCGGGGCAGCTCCGTTCGCAACGTTTCCGCCGCTGCGGCCTGCGCCTCGCGCGATTGCTGGTCGGTTTCCTGCTGCAGCTTCTCGATGGCGCGCGTGGTTGCATTCACGATTTCCGCGCGTCCCGACGCAAACGTCTGCTCCCATTGCTCAAAAGAGAGACGGTGCTCGGCGGAAACAGCGTTCGAGGCAGCTTCCTGTGCGGCGGCTTGAATTTGCTGCTGCGCGTCGGCCACGAGCCTTGCGACTTGGCGCGCCAATTGGAGCGACGCATCGGTGGTGCTCGCCGGAGAAGGGAAGACGCACAGATTGTCGTTTGCGCTCGCTGCTGCGTTCGGTGCGGCTGGCGCGACCTCGCTGGCGGCCATCGGTACCTCGGGCAGAGGCGAGGGCAGTGGCGGCGGTTCGGGCACTCCCTCGAGCAGCGGCGGAACTTGCATACCCTCCGGGAAAGGGAACCAATCTTCGGGCGGAAACACGATGCCCCAGAGGTTTCCCGGAACTTCCAGCTCGAGCGCGACTTGAAAGAGCTGGCGAACCGTGCGAGGCCGCTGAATCCAGGCCACGCGGCCACGCACCGATCGCGGCGGCTGCCCGGTCTCCGGGTGAGGAACTTCCAAGGTCACCCACATGTTCTTCAGGACGTAGTGTTTCGATTGGTACCGGCAACCGTGGCAGTTAAGGATGAGAGAAGAAGTGCGTTCCACGAACGGCCGGCCGAGCGCGTCCACACCGGTAACCGTGAGAGGAACGGCTTGCACGATCCGCGTGCTGCGACGTTTTCTCAATTCTGCGCCCGGATTGGCTTCTGATTCGGAGGCCATCTCGACCGTCTCATCGGCAAAATTGCCGCTTGCGTCGTTCATACAAACCGCCCTCGTTCCTCAGTGTTCTTGGCTTCGCGCTCGTCGAGCCCGCCGTGCTTAGCTCGAGGCGGAGCTTCGCGGGGTACCCTCTGAGGTCGGCTTGCGGGGTGTTCCCATGAGAAACACCCAAACTTCTCGAGCGACCCAGATTGGCCCAACGAGCAAATAAATCGGTCCCTGTAAAAACGCCGGACGATTTCCTTCCATCCGGTGTCCGAGAAACAAGAGCACCCACCCGCCAAGAAAAAAGCCGGCCCCCCAAATCCACTTCAGGAAGAGAAGAAGGAGAATCCCCGTAAAAATCACGGGGATGCCGATCACATGCAGCAGCTTGTTCAGAGTGGTTTCGTGCTCGTGATCGTACTGTGCCGTGTAGTGCGCCAGGCTCGGCATGTAGCGCACCTCCCGGGCAGCCCTTTGCAGGCTCCCAAGTCGCGGGTGTGGGGACAGCCACGTCTACAGCAAAATGTATACCTAAACTGTGAAATTTCCTAGAGCGTTCTAAGAGTACTGAGAGTCCTCGTTGTTTCGTCCTCTGCAGAATAGGCCGTAAGTAACGTTCAAAACGCAAGATTTGATTCAGGCGCTTGGCAGGGAATTCAGGCTCCGGCAACTCGCGTGATAGGTCCCCCCTTTTTTCCGCTCCGGCCTCGACTTGGCGCTAAAGTTCGCGCCGACCTTCCATGGCTTTCAACATGGTGACTTCGTCGGCGTATTCCAGATCCGCGCCCACAGGGATGCCCACCCCAATACGGGTGACGCGGACGCCCAAAGGCTTGAGCAGTTTTGAAAGGTAAACAGCCGTGGCTTCGCCTTCCGCAGTGGGATTCGTAGCGATGATAATTTCTTCGACGGTGTTGCCCTTCAAACGTTCGATGAGCGATTTGATATGAAGCTGATCCGGCCCGCGCCCGGAAAGAGGCGAAAGGGAACCGCCAAGGACGTGGTACATGCCGTTATAGGTGCGCGTCTTTTCGATGGCCATTATGTTGTGCGCCTCTTCGACGACGCAAATGGTTTTCTTGTTGCGCGTGGGACCGACGCAGTAGAGGCAGGGATCGGCATCCGTGATGTTGTGGCATGTGGAGCACTCGCGAATTTTTTCCTTCGCGTCTCGAATGGCGTCGGCAAGCGCCAGCGCATCTTCCGGTGCGGCACGCAGCAGAAAAAACGCCAGGCGCTGGGCCGTCTTCTGGCCGATGCCGGGAAGATGTTTCAATTCATCGATGAGGCGTTCCACAGGAGCGGCAAAATCTGGCATGCAGCATGTGTAGCATAGGCGTGCGCGGAAGCGCAAACCGCTCAGTACAGTACTACAGTTGGCGATGCATAACGAACGCATCGACTAAGCCGAGTGTCGGGTGGTCGAAAACCTGCGGAAGGCGGCCGACAATCGCGAAGCCGAAACTCTGCCACAATCGGACCGCGCGTTCGTTGCTGCTGACGACAAAATTGAATTGCATGGCGCGGAAACCGCGCTGCCGTGCGCGTTCGAGCGAGTGCGCGCACATCGTGCGAGCTACGCCACGGCCGATCGCGTGAGGCGCGGTCATGTAACCGCAATTCGCAACGTGCGCACCGCCCCCTTTTTGATTAGCCTTGAGGAAATACGTACCGACGATATCGCCGTGGTCTTCCGCGACAAAGACTTCGTGGCCTGGCGAACACCAGTAGGCGAGGGCGCTTTCCCGATCCATGTTGCGTGGTAGCGGATAAGTCTCGCCCGCGCGAATAACCGGCTCCAGAATCGCCCAAATAGCATCTGCATCGCATGCAGCAACCGCTTCACGGACTACTAGCATCCGGGTATCTTGCCACGACCCACCGTCAATGCGCCTAAGTTCTTTATTTCCAGGACGTTATTTCTCCGCTTCCCGGCGGCCCGGTCTACCTTGGCGAAGGCATGTTGGATTTGATGACCAACGAAGACGAACTCGCAAGCGCGCTGACCCACGAAGTCGAGCACATCGACCACTGTCATTGCGTCGAGCGCGTGCAGATTGAAGCGCGGCTGAAGAAACTGGACCTTACTGTCGTCGGCGTTCTTGTAGAGATTCCGCTGGATTTCTGGGAGGCCGGTTACCACAAGGATGAGGAGTTCGAAGCCGACCGCGAGGGCCTGGGAATCCCGCACCGCACGAAAGCCGTTTCACGTTGAATACGAAGTCCACAACGGCGAGTTCGTGAAATAGGGGGATCGGCATTCTTGCTCAAGCTCCAGCTTGCTGCGTGCTTGTCTCCGCGCACAAGGGAAATCTGCGAATTAGGTTATGAAGGACTGCCTGGGGGGTACAGCTTTTGACTAGCGATGTTTCTTCTTACTTACAACAGAGAACTGAAGACTGATAACTTTAGAACAGGCCTGGAATTTTCAACCCCGAAATTCCCGGAATGCCGCCGGCTAGGCCTTTCATCTGGTTGGCGAGTTCTTCATCCACGCGCCGCGAAGCTTCGTTGACCGCCGCGCGTATCAAATCCTGCAGCATCTCCTGGTCTTTGCTGGCAAAAACTTCTGGCTCGATGCGCACGTCCACAATTTGCTTTTGACCGTTCATTTTCACGTAGACCATTCCTGCGCCCGCGGAAGCTTCCACGGTCACGGAATTCACTTGCCGCTGCCAGTCTTCCTGCAACTTGCCCAATCGCGAAAGCATTTGTTGGATAGCGCCCACTTCCATAGGGAATCCTTCTGCAGCACTTCACTTTTCTTCTTGCCGCGATCGCACTTCGGTGATTTTACCACCAAATCGCTGCAGCATCGACCGTACCAGGGGATCGCGTTCAAACTGCGCGCGCAATTCCTGGGTACCGGCTGCGGCAACTGCTGTTGCCGCGACAGAATCAAGTCTAGCACAGACGCGCACCGCACGGCCCAGCACGTTGCTCGAAACGGCACGGAGCTTTTCGAGCGATTCGCGCCCCTCGATCATTTCGGCGAACGACCGCTTGTCCGGAGAAAAATAAATTCGCAGCTCCGCGCCTTCGAGTACCCAGCCGCTGCTGTGCTCCACGAGTTCGCCGAGGAATTTTTGCTGCGCCTGAATGGCGCTCTTGATCTCCGCGATTTGTTCCTGCGTGATACCGCTGACGCGCATCTCCTTCGTGCTGACGCTCGGTGCTTTGCCTTCCGCGGGAGCGAGAGTTGCACTTTGTGCAGGCGCGGAAGGAGAAGGGAATTGCGAATTCCCTTCAACCCGTGCCGGAGCTGGGGGCGTTGTTGAAAAGTTCCGTGCGGTTCTGGCGGGAGCTGCAAATGCGGGGACTGCTGCATTGGACGCGGTGGCAGGCCGCGCTTGCGACAAAACGCTGCCGCTGGCTCGCATCGTACCAGTGCTTGTGCTGTTCGGCGCGCCGCTCTTCAGTTCCGCAAGCAACTCTTCCAGCGGTGCAAGCCGAGAAGCATTGATCAACCGCAGCAGCCCCATTTCCAGGTGCACGCGCGGATCGGGCTTTCTGCGCAGATCATCATCCGTTTGCAGGAGAATCTGAAAAAAGCGCGTCAAGTCTTCTTCGCTGAACAAAGCGGCAGCTTTTGCGATTGCGGGCCGTTGGTCCGGCGTCGCGGCAATCAACTCCGAGTTCGCCCCGCAAACCCGCGCGATCAACAAATTGCGCACGTGCCGGATGGCTTCGCGGCAAAAATGCTGCAGATTGCGTCCTTCTTTTTGAAACGTGTGCACCAATCCCAGCGCGCGGTCCGCGGAACCCGCTGCAATCGCGCCGACCAGCTCGTCTAGCGCATCTTCCGGAACCACGCCCAGCAGCGCGCGTACGTGCTCGTCGGGAATCGTGTCGCCGCAATAGGCACGAGCCTGCTCCAAGAGCGAGAGCGCGTCCCGCAAACTACCCTCCGCCATGCGCGCAATCACCGCCATCGCGCCGGGCTCGATCTGCAATTCTTCTTTCTGCGCGATTTCCTCGAGCCGCTTGGTGATTTCCGCAAATGTCAGCGCGCGGAAATGAAAATGCTGCGACCGCGAACGAATCGTGTCTTCCAGATTTTCCGGCTCTGTCGTGGCCATGACGAAGACCACGCGGTCCGGCGGCTCTTCCAGCGTTTTCAGCAGCGCGTTCGACGCTTCACCCGTCAGCATGTGCGCTTCGTCGAGGATCACGACCTTGGTGCGGGAAGCCGCGGGCGCATAACGCACCATCTCGCGCAGCTCGCGGATCTGGTCGATGCCGCGGTTCGAGGCTGCGTCGATCTCAATGACGTCGAGCGAAGTTCCTATGGCAATTTCCTTGCACGAATCGCATACGCCGCAAGGCTCGGGCGTCGGTCCCTTCACGCAGTTCAATGCTTTTGCGAGAATTCTGGCCGCCGTGGTCTTTCCCACGCCACGCGCGCCGGAAAAAATGTACGCGTGCGCCACGCGGTTGTTCACGATGGCGTTTTTTAGCGTTTCCGTCACATGCTGCTGCCCGACAAGATCTTGAAACGTCTGCGGGCGCCACTTCCGGGCGATGACCTGGTAGCTCATTTTGAAGTTCTCAGTGGTCAGTTCTCAGTCTTCGGTTTAAAAAAAACAGCGCAACGCACCATTCTTCCGCCAACTGAAAACGATCTAATTCTACCTTCCACTTTTTTCCTCATGGGCAGGAACCACAAACTTTCCAATCTTTCAGAATCAAGAAGCTCCTTGCGGATCACTGAAAACTGACGACTGAGCGCTTCTCGCGGCGAGAGGAACTTCGGGTGATCTGCGGCACCCGAGGCATACCCGGTACCGTTGCTCCCTTCCGGGCCTGGCGGGGTTCGCGGGACCTCGTTGCACAGAGCCCGAAGTTCCACGCTCCGGCGTTCGCGCTCCGGATAGTCCTTTGTAGCGGCGGGTTTATCCCGCCGCGTTTTCCGCGCGTCCGCGTCGAAAAGTCTAGCATACTCAGTTGGTGAAAAAATGTGGAGCTGCAAGGTAAAGGAGGGCTTCGCGATGGATCGCGACGAGAGTTCCCCGGTCTGATTCCCGGTGCATTGCAAATGTTAGCGTCTGTCTCGTACCATCAGCTCGATCCAGAAACGCCGCGCGCGAGGAAATCCTCGGCGCGGTGCATGGAGTCCTGGTTTCAGAATGCTCTACTTCTTCGGGAAATTTGGATCCGCTTTCACTTCGTTGATTTGCTTGGTGTGCCGCTCGCTGTGCGCCGCGATGAACAGAACAAATTCGTATCCATCCAACTTCCCGAGCGGGCTGTCCATCACGTGATCGCGCAGTCCAGCCGTGTTCTTCAGGAAATCCTCCGTCTGCGAGCGGCTCTCGATGAAATGCTTGAGCGAGCCCTCCGGCGAACCAAAACGGTTGCTAGGCACGAGCGCTTCCGGCGCTTGCGCCTTGTGTGTGCGGTCAGGAACCATCATCAGGACCGTTTCATCGGTTTTCTTTACGTCGCGTCCGGGTTCTCCTGCGGGGCCGGTCATGACTTTTTCCCTGGTCGTCTCCAGTAGAAAATCCTCTGCCGCCGCAATGTGTTCCATCACCTGCGCCACCGACCAGCGGTCCGGCGCCGGTTTGAAATTCCATTGCCCTGCGGAAAGTCCCTTCGTCGCTTCCAAAACATTTCTCTTTGTCACTTCCAGGTATTGCAGCGCGCGGTACTTTTCCGCCTGCGTCACTTCTTGTGCGGACGCCACCACCGCTGCGCAGGTCAGCAGAAGCAGTGCGACGGCGAGTGTCCCTGTCAGGGATTTGTTCCTCATGTTTCGAGTTCTCCTTTATTTGGCTTCGGTCAGCGAAACGGGGGAACAAAGCATAGCACAACTGCGCAAGCAGCCATCACCGTTCGAATCGTGGGGATCGTGGGGCTCGTAAGAAGGCCAGGAGGAGTGAGCGCCCCAACCGGGTCGGGGCGCTTCACGGGGTTCTGGCGGGCCGAAGTGGACAGTTTGTCGAACTACCGGTGGCAGGAATGCGAACGCAGAGCGCACACTGACGCTTTGCCCTCGCCGAATGTCCTTACAAGGTTTGCTTCATTCCCGACGCAGCGCTTCCGAAGAAACGTTGGGGACCACCCAATCTGGTGCGCCGATCATATCGATTGCTGACGAGGGTAGTTGCACGGCGCTTGCCAAAATGCGAATGCACAATGCAACGTGTTCTGGAGCGAGTTGGACATGAGCTCATCGTTCCGTTTTGCCTCACGTCGGGAAACGGTTTGGGATTGAAACCAGGTGGCGCGCCAACGGGAGACCAGCGCTTAGAGAATCAGAAATGGCTCCACAAGAGAACCTGCTTGGCGAACGCCTCAATCGGCGCATAGACATACTGAAACGCGAACAGCGCCACTACGAGTCCTAGAAGGCCGTAAGAATTGCCGCGCAGCCAATCCAGGTAGCGCTGCGCGCGTGTCTCGCTCATGAACAGCAGGATCGCCGTGCTCCCGTCCAGCGGCGTCACCGGCAGCAAATTGAACGTGCCCAGCAAAAGATTCAGCGAGAACGCCGCGCCAATCAGATTTTCCGCAAACGAGCCTTGATGCAGCCATCCCTGACTCCATCCCAAGCGCAAGAGAATCGCCGCGATGATCATCAACGTGTAGTTCGTCGCCGGGCCCGCCAGCGCCATCCACGCCGCGCGATGCGGATGGCGCCGCTCCCAATGCGGATCGTAGGGCGCGCTGGCCCAGCCGATGACCGAGTGCGTTAGGAGCAACATCGCAATCGGAATGATCACCATGCCCCATGGTTCGCGCTGGATGTGCGGCACGGGATTGAGCGACACCTGCCCGCCGAGGAAAGCGGTCTCGTCGCCGCCAATCTTGGCGACGAGCGCGTGAGCCGCTTCATGGCACGTGGTAGAAAATAGAAACACCACATACCAGATGAATCCTAGAGCTAGAAGGTCAGGTGAAATATTCGGCATGAAATGTGTTTTCCTTTTCTGCTCCTAGCGGCGGGGTTTCGCGGTGGGCGTCTACCCCGGCCTGTCGGTACATTCCGGTTCTAATCGGAAAGACCCAGGCTCTTCATTTTTTCTTCCTTCTGGTTTGTGCTTTTTAGCGTAGATGGAGCGTCGCTGCTTTGCAAGCAGACATTCGAGTAGGTCGAGTAGGGCCGCGATGTCGAAAATACCGGGCAGCCGGCAGCGAGAATCCAGTTTGGTCTCCCGATGGAAAGCCAATCGCGTTTATCCATCTGAACGAGGGCCCAGTCGCAAACCGGCGTTACGGTGCGTTGCGCATGCCGGAAATAAACGAGCGGATTGCTAAGTGATGTCTCACCCTCCGAAATGGAAACACGCGGAACCTTGAGCGTCGCGGCGCCAGCGGCCAAAATCCCTTTACAGGTGCCCGGCGGAACACCGCTGCGGATCGCGCTTGAACAGCGGGTTCGCATCCGCCGGCCCGGTGAAGTTGTCTGCGGCCACCTAGCGGAGGCGAGCTACGCTTTCGATCAAGCGGTGATTCCGGCCGGCGCCGTGGTGACGACTGCGGCGAAAGGCCAATCGCGCTCCTTGCGTTTCCTCAGGGTGTGCCTCGAAGCCGGCGCTACGAAATGCCACTACTGGATGATTTGCTTGGGGAAGGCTTCGACTCCCGCCGGAGAAAACTCGAAGCGAATCAGCCATTCGCTCGGAGCGCTGTGGCCGCCCACTTCCGGCGAAGTAAACTCCCAGCGACGCACAGCTTTCATCGAGGCATTCGCGAAATACTCGCTGGGTCCGGGGTTCTCGAATTCCGCGGAGGCCACATTGCCGGCGGCGTCCACATGCGCGTGCAGGACCACGCGCACTTTGCCGGTAATGGTGGCAAGGGCTTTGTCGGGAACGTCGGGCAAGATTTGGTCGAGCACTTCGCCCCGCTCAGTGGTTGAACCGGAGCTGGGGGCGGAACCGGTCGCGGAATTCATCGCTGCGTCCTCCGAAGCTTTGGTTTCGGAACGCAGAGAGGCAGGAGCGGGAGAAGCAGCTGCCGACGGAGAACTTTCTTTTGCGGGTGGTTTCGCGGCGGCGCCCTTCAGCGGATCTCTGGAGGGGGCGGACGAAATGGGTTTCGAGCTGCTGGGAACTTCTTCGCCGGAAGACTGTGCCTCGGGTCCGGGCGCCACCGCGCGTGCAGCGCTGGTCTTGGTAACAGGAGAAGAGGACTCAACTCCTCTGCTAAGAAATTTAGGCAGCATAATGATTGCGGCAACAACCAGCAGCCCGGCAGCCAGAGGTATGACGAAGCTGGGAAGAACAATATCCTGCTTCGCGCCACCCACTTTCACACGCGCGCGCGAAGGGGTTTTGGACAGCGGCGGCACCATAGGAGGCGTGACGGGCGGAGCAGCCACCGGAGCTTTTTCGAGCGGCGGCGCGATAGGCGCCATGACCGGGGCCGGCGGCGTGTGCGGCCGAGGCATCGGAGCTTTCGTGCCGCGCGGCGCGAAGAGCGGCCGTTTCGGGGCTGCCTTGGGCGGAGGGGGCGGCGGTGCGAACGGCGCTGCGAACGGCGCTGCTTGCTGCGCTTGCAGCTTTGCTGCAGGAGCCGCGGGAGCCGGCGACAACGGCACCGACAAAGGAGACACACTTTGCACGGCCGCAGCAGCCGTGCGAGGATTCAGGCTGGCCGCGATTTGATCGATGGTCCAGCGAAGACGGGGATCGCGTTCGAGCGCGTGGTGCGCGATGTCGCGAAACGGCTGCGAGAGGGAATCCGGCGACGGGCTTCCCGGTTGTCCGCTGGGAATGCGTTGCGTCAGCACCTCGATGAGCATGACGCCGAGCGACCAGACGTCGCTCGCGGCAGTGAGCGGTTGATTTGCGGATTCCGGCGCGTCGTAGGCGCTGCGTTTCGCGGTCGACTTACGAATTTCTCCGGCGGCAAAGAGGCGATCGGTAGAAAGCTTGACTTGATCGCTGGTGGCTAAAACGTTGGAAGGCTTCAAATGGGAATGAACCAGGCCCTGACCGTGCAAGTCGCTCAGCGCATCCAGCACCGGGCCGAGCATGTCACGTGCTTCGGCAGGAGTGAGCGCGCGCTGCGAGAGAATTTCGGAGAGATTTTCTTCGGCGTATTCCATGACCACGTAAAGAAGGTCTATGTCCGCCAGACGGCAGCGGCCGCCCTGATACAACTGCAGCAAATTGGGATGCGTGAACTTGGAGGCGCGGCGCCAAAGAGAAAGTTGCGCGTCAACCGATACGCCTTCGGGAACCAGCTTGACGACCGCTTTAGACGATTGTGGACCAGCGAGTTGCGTGAGGAAAACGGCGGATTCGCTGGAGCCCCCCAGGTACTGCTGCAGCGGAAAAGTATTGTTGATTACCTGGCTTTCGTATTGTTTCCAGGAAAAACTCATCATTGCACCTCAAGCCGGAAATTCTTCGCTACCGGAGAATGTGGACACGTGCATCCGACCGGTTAGACTTCGAGAGCATGGTGGCGTCTTGGACGGGGCTGGGGCGCCGAGACTTGAAATTTTGCAGGCGCCAGCGCCAAGGCGCTCGCCCGAATTTATTCTGGCACGAAATGGTTGCTATTGCGAGTATTCCTGTGGGCAAGAACCTATGAGTAAAGAAGTGCCCAAAGACACTAGACGTTATTCTTTTGGATTTCGCTTCATTCCGCATTACCGAGAACGCAAGCGCGGCTTACGGCGCTTGCGGGCGGGTTGAAGAAGCCGCTTAGGGCCGCTCACAAAAGGGTTGCCGCGTTCAAAAAAGCGAAGCCGCTTATCGGCGGCGCGGCTGATCCCGATGCGCACGGTTTTGCCGATGGGACCCGAGGGATGGTCGATTTCGCCCAGCCAAAGGTTTGTGTCCTCGCACAGATCTACGCCGTCGTGGCGGCGGTCGATTTGCAGCGCTTGCGCGAGGCGGCCCGGGCCGCGCGTGAGGTCCAGCAGATTCGTGGTTTTGCGGTGGCGCTGCATAATTTCGATGCCTTCGAGCGGCTCGAGCGCGCGAATCAAAATAGCTCCGGCGGTTTCCGGCCGCTCGCTGACCACGTTGAGCATGAAGTGGTTGCCGTAATTGAAAAAGACGTAAACGTGGCCGGGAGCCAGATACATGGAGCGGATGCGCGGCGTCGGTCCGCGAAAATGATGCGCGGCGGGATCGCCGGGAGGATAAGCTTCGGCCTCCACAATGCGGCCGCTGACGCGCCCGGACGAAAGTTCGTGCACCACGACTTTGCCGATCAGAAAACGTGATAGCTCGACAGTGTCTTCGGGAAGTTCGGAGCGGCGAACGCGGCGGATGGAAATTCCCGAATGTGATTCTTTGAGGGCGGCCGTCGGGGAAGGGAGAAGCGAGGACATACGAAGTCAGCTTCCGCGCGTCAGAACTTTCTGAAGATCGTCTTCGGAAAGCAAATCCTGATACTCGCGATGCTGGCGCAGGTAACTGGAAACGTAAGGACACAGAGGAACCACTCTCAGATGATTGGCGCGCGCAAAATCCAGCGCCGCGCGCGTCAGTTTCGCGGCGAGCCCCTTGCCTTCGAGCGGAGCAGGCACTTCGGTGTGCCGCAAAATGAGACGATCCGGGAAGCGACGATAAGTAATGAGAGAGCGCAGGCCATCCACGGTGGCCTCGAAGCGATGGGCTTCTTCCTTGTGCGTGACAGTTACATCGTCCAGGTTTAGCTCCACGCGCACCCCTTGGATCAAAGATTTCCCGCTGCGGTCATAGCTTTTCCGAAGCGCAAAATTCTATCAATAGTTCGCCAGCGCTAAGCACCCGAGGAGTCCGGCAGCTCGTTGTTGAAGAGCCGGGCCAACTCCGCATGCTCGATCACCACGGCCGGGTCATTTTGAATCGCGTCAAAATATTTTTTCTGGAACCCATCGCCGGATTCGGTCGGCATAAACATTTTCCGCGCCAGCGAGAAAGCCACACTGGTGTATTCAGGCGTGATGGGCTCCTTTGCAGCGAGAGATTCATCGATACGCACAACAAATTCTGAAATGTTGTGAAGCCACGCAAATTGTGCGTGGTCTACGACCAGGCGGAACAACTCGCCGGCTTTGACGTGGCCGTGCTCCCGCTCGTAATTTCGGCGCTCCATCTCGATAAGCGTTTTGTGCACGCGAAGAAGCGCCAGCCGGAGGGCGATAAGCTTTTCGCGCGCCGGGGAATCGTGGTTGGACCCATCCAATTTGGAGTTCGCAGAGCCCATGTTTGCCTATATCACCATTTTCCGCTAGCAAGATGCAATTTTCAAAACAAGTACGCGCAACAGAGAGCAGAGATCGGAGATCCGACATCCGACTTCAGAGGGTGGCTTTATTCGTGGTAGCGGAGCTCGCCGACAGGCAGGGGAATCGGAAGGCGATTGGCGGCAGGCGGCAGCGGGCAGGTGGAGTATGGCGTGTAGGCGCAAGGGGGATTTTCCAAGCGGTTGAAATCCAGCACCAATTCGCCGGGCTTGTCGAGACCGTTGGTGGGGAGAGAGGTGTACAGAAAACGGCATGCGGGATAGGTTGTGGTCGCGCTCGTGGTGTCCCGAAGAATAAAGAAAAGTTTTGCCACGGTCGGATCTTCCAGCACCGGCTCGAGGCGCCAAGTCTTGCTAGCGAGGACAAATTCCGCGACTCCCGGGACAGGTTGCTCGTATTTGGTGCCGACAAGAGTAGCGAGTGTAATGGTCTTGAACGGAGTGTAGGGAACCCATTTTGCGGTGACATGATACGCCTCGTTTGGCGGGTACCACTGGAGGCCATGAAATCCGGTGATCGACGGTGACTGAGCATCCTTGACGCGGAGAGCAAAGCGATTTTCGCGGCGAATCACGTACAGATTGAGAGTGCCGATAATCATGCGCGGGGCGAGTTTGTCTTTGTTGCCTTCCGCACGAAGCGATTGCCGCTTTGCTGGCGCGCCAGCTACAAGAAAATCTTGAGGGAAGCCGCCCGCCGGCGGATCGAGCGTAACAGCATCTCCTTCGAGATGAATCACGGCGAGATGGGCTGGTCCTTTCGCGAGGCGGATTGTATTGTCAGGGGCGGAACCAACACTATTATCCCCGGCTTGCAGCCATTCGAGTCCAACGAGCGATAGCCAACCATCGGGCTTTAACAAATCAGCTGTGTGTTGCGTACGCCAAGCGGCCAAGTCTTTCAGAAAGTTGCCGTTTTGGGCCAGGAGCGAAGTCGTGAGCAAAACGCCAGCAAAAATCGCAGGAAGGAGAGAGAGCCGATGGGACGAGCGCATACTTGATTAAACCTCGCCAAATAAAGACGAGCAGTGGTCGGGTAAACTGGCAGCAAGGCTGCCGCATTCCAAATTGCCTCGACCCAGTGAGTATAACTCGACGCAGCAAATCTTCGCGGCCCTTAACGAAACGCCCGCGAAGAGTGTATGCTTTGAGGTGAAAATTGTTGGGCGGGTGGGGCAGGCCTCTGATTGAGCTCGCTTGGGTGCGTCTCTTCGATAGTGTGTAATCCCATAAGCAGGTGAGGGTGGTTATGGTCTTGGAGGAAACTTCATGATTGTGGGCGTTCCGCGAGAAAGCTTTCCAGATGAACGCCGCGTGGCGTTAGTACCTTTAGCGCTGCCGAATCTCACAAAAGCAGGTTTGGAAGTGGTGGTCGAGGCGGGCGCCGGCGCCAGCGCAGGCTATCCCGACGCGGAATATGCCGCGAAGGGCGCCAGGATTCTACCGAATCGCGCCGACGTCTTCGGCGCCGCGGATATCGTTGTGCAAGTTTTGTGCTATGGCTCGAACGACAAGACTGGCCAAGCCGATGTTCCGCTGTACCGCAAGGGCCTGGTGCTTATCGGGTTTCTGAGGCCGCTGGGCTCGATTGAGACCATTCAGGAAATTGCCTCCAAGGGAGTGAATTCGTTTTCCGTGGAGCTGATGCCGCGAACCACACGCGCGCAAAGCATGGACGCGCTTTCCTCGATGGCTACAATTTGCGGCTACAAAGCGGTCCTTCTTGCCGCCGACAGGTTGCCGCGAATTTTTCCGATGCTGACGACCGCCGCGGGAACCATCACTCCCGCGCGCGTGTTCATCATCGGCGCAGGGGTGGCTGGTCTGCAGGCCATTTCCACGGCGCGCCGGCTCGGCGCGGTGACGTCGGCATACGACTTACGGCCTGCCGCCAAAGAGCAAGTCCAAAGCCTCGGCGGACGCTTTGTGGAGCTTCCTATCGAAGCGAAAGATGCGCAGGATGCCAGAGGCTATGCGCGCGCGCAGGACGAGACTTTTTATCAGCGTCAGCGCGAACTGCTCGGAAAGGCCGTTGCGGACAGCGACGTGGTTGTTACTGCTGCTGTGATTCCCGGGAAAAAGCCGCCGTTGCTGGTGACTAAGGAAATGGTCACGAGCATGGCGCCGGGTTCGGTGATCGTAGACCTCGCGAGCGAGCGCGGCGGGAATTGCGAACTCACCAAACCGGCCGAGATCATTGTGGAGCACGGCGTCACAATTATCGGCACGCTCAATTTGGCGAGCAGTGTTCCCTATCACGCCAGCCAAATGTATGCGCGAAACCTCAGCGCCTTCCTGCTTCATCTGGTCAAAGACGGTAAGCTGCAAGTGAATCTCGAGGACGAAATTATCCGCGAGACTTTGCTTACAAAGGATGGCGAAGTCTTCAACGCCCGCGTGCGGGAGTTTTTCTCTCTGCCTGCCCTGGTGGCCAAAGCGTAAGGAGGAAGGGATGCCTGCTGATTTCATCTCCAGTCTTTTCGTGTTCATCCTCGCGGGGTTTTTGGGATTCGAATTGATCAAACGGGTGTCTCCGCTGCTACACACGCCGTTGATGTCGCTGACCAACGCGCTCGACGCCATCGTTGTAGTCGCAGCGATCATCATCGCGGGCCGGCATGAAACCAAGCTTTCCACTTTGCTCGGCTTGATCGCCGTAGCCGCCTCCTTCAGCAACATGGTTGGTGGCTTCCTGATCACCGACCGCATGCTGCACATGTTCCGCGCGGGCAAAGCGAAAAAGCCATGAGCGCGGTGGCCATGCAGCAGCTCATTGATTTTTCGTATATCGCTGCAGTTGTCGGGTTCATCCTCGCGCTGAAATGGCTCAGTTCCCCGGTGTCGGCCATGCGTGGCGTGCTCATCGGCGAAATCGCTTCCGGCGTGGCGGTCCTCGCCACGCTTTTCGATCCCCAGGTCACGCACTACAAATGGATCATCATCACGTTGATTATCGGCGCGGCGATTGGCATTCCCCTGGGGCTGGTGAAGATGACCGCCGTTCCACAACGAACGGCGCTGAGCCACGCATTTGGCGCCCTTTCCGCGGCGCTCATCGGCATCGGGGAGTATTACGTGGGTACGCCGCATCTCACCAAGTTCGAGATGCTGGAGATCGGCCTCGAGGTCATCATCGGATCGCTCACCTTTACGGGCAGCTTGATCGCCGCAGGGAAACTCCAGGAAATTCTTCCGCAGCGTCCCATCACCTATAAAGGTCAAAACGTCGTTAGCCTTTCCACTCTTGGCGCTGCGGTTGTTCTCATGCTCATGCTCATGGTTCACCCGGAATACACGCATCTTTTCCAGGCCATGATCCTCGTCGCGCTGCTTTTCGGCGTAATGCTGGTCACTCCCATCGGCGGAGCGGATATGCCCACGGTGATTTCGCTCTTGAACTCCTATGCCGGTTTCTCCGCAGCTCTGTTAGGCTTCGTGCTCAACAGCAAAGTCCTCGTCGTTGCCGGTGCTCTTGATGGCGCCTCCGGTTTCATTCTTTCGGTGATCATGTGCAAAGCCATGAACCGGTCCTTCACGAATGTCCTGTTCGGCGCTTTCGGCCAAGTGCAAGTCTCCGCCGGCAAAGCCACCGAAGAGCGCACGGTTCGCAGCGCCACGCCTGAAGAGGCTGCCGCAATTCTCGCCGCCGCGAACAAAGTGGTTATCGTCCCCGGATACGGCATGGCGGTGGCGCAGGCGCAGCACAAAGTGCGCGAACTTTTTGACGGCGTCACCAAGCGCGGCATTGACGTGAAATTCGGTATCCATCCTGTTGCCGGCCGAATGCCCGGCCACATGAACGTGCTGCTCGCGGAAGCGGACATTCCCTACGACAAGCTCCTCGATATGGATGAGATTAATGGAGAATTCCCGCAGACCGACGTCGCGCTTGTGATCGGCGCAAACGACGTCACCAATCCCGCCGCGCGCACAGACAGTTCCAGCCCGATTTTTGGCATGCCCATTCTGGACGTGGACAAGGCGCGCACGGTGATGGTCATCAAGCGCAGCATGGGCGCGGGCTTTGCGGGGATCGAAAATCCGCTGTACTACATGGACAAGACGCTGATGCTCTTTGGTGACGCGAAGAATTTTGTGGGGGCCATTGTGCGCGAACTGGCCGGGGGCCACGAGTAAGATGAACGAGCCGAGATCAGAGACCGGAGATCAGCGAAGGCGCACAGAGAACAAGAGCAATCTCTCCCCTTGTGCCGTTTTTTTTCTGATCTCTCCTCAATTTCCGCTCCCGTTCTGCATCATTTTGCGTCGTGGAAAATGATGCCGAGCGTGTAACGCCTGCCGCGATGCACACGGCTGACTCCATGCTTCATGTTCACGCGATAGTAGCCGCGCGTGCCGCGCACCGGGCGGTAGCGCGTGGTGAAGATAATCGCTTGGCCTTGGTCAGCATGCACCACCTCGGCTTTGGATTGCGCCCGCGGCTGCTGTTCAACCAGCAGGAATTCGCCGCCTTCCCAGTCGCGGCCTTGCTGCCCGAGCGGGAAAACCATCTGTAAAGGAAAAGCGACTTCGCCGTAAATGTCTTGGTGCAGGCAGTTGTAGCCGCCCGCTTCATAGTGCAGCAGAAGAGGCGTGGGTTTGTTCTGTCCCGCCTTGTGGCAGATTCTTAGAAACGCCACGTGTTCGGCGGGAAAGCGCGAGCGGTTGTCGCCGAGATTTTGCGCCCACTCATTGGCTACTTTGGCGAGATGCGGATAAGCGCTGGTTCGCAGGCAGGCGACGATTTCGGGCAGTGGGTTGGCGAAATACTTGTAATCTCCGATACCGAAGCGGTAACGTTCCATCACGATTTGGCTGCGGAAGCGGCTTTCGTCGGCATACAACGCGGCGAGCGTAGCGCACTCCTCTGACGAGAGAATTGGCGCGGTTACCGCATAGCCGCGTTCGGAAAGGGAGTCGCTCGCGCCTTCCCAGTCGAGCCCGTCGATGCGCTCTGCGATCGATTGCGCTTGTTTTGTTTTGCAGGCTGCCTCAGCCATAGTAATCCTCACTCATTTTCACCAAAACGAGTCACCCCGACATACAAAGTCTAGGTTAAGGGCCCCTACCGAATCTATCCGCTATTTGTCGTCAAAACTTAAGACGTAACCGGAGTGCGGCCAAAGACACGGGCTCCGCCTCGCCGGCTCCGCAATCCTCCTGAAACGCGAGATTCAGTGCTATAGTGGTTGCCTACAAGCAGAACCCCAGTCGCTCCTCCAGGAGGTTCGCATGAGCCAGAACACGGCGCTTACCAACGATTCCCGCAGGTCTTTCTTGAAATGGTCCGCCGCTATCGCCGCTGCTTCCACTTTCCGCATCATGACCGAGCCAATGCTCGCTGCCGCTGCGGCCGTCGACCGCGATATGCAACACTTTCCGCCGGGCTCGGTGGTCATCAACGCCAACGAGAACCCTCTGGGGCCATGCGACTTGGCCAGAAAGGCCCTCGCCGACATCATCCCGGAGGGCGGGCGCTATTGCTGGTGGCTGAAGGAGGAACTCACGAAGCAGTTCGCGGAGTCGGTCGGCGTAAAGCCGGAATACGTCGCGATTTTCCCGGGCTCGAGCGAGCCGCTGCATTTTTCGGTGATGGCGTTTACTTCGCCCACTCGCAGCTACGTCACCGCCGACCCGGGCTATGAATCCGGAATGCACTCCTGCAAATTGTCTGGCGCGCGGGTGGTCACGGTCCCGCTGACGAAAACCTACGCCCACGACATTCCCGCCATGCTGGCCGCCGCGCCGGACGCCGGCCTTTTCTACGTTTGCACACCAAACAATCCCACCGGGACGCCCACGCCGCACTCCGCCATCGAAGAATTGTTGGCCAAAAAACCGGCGGGCTCGATCGTGCTCGTCGACGAAGCTTACATCCATTTTGCTGACCTAAGCGCCACGGCCATCGACCTGGTCAAAGCCGGCAAGGACATCGTCGTGCTGCGCACCTTCTCGAAAATTTACGGAATGGCCGGCATTCGCTGCGGCGCGGCCATCGCGCGTCCCGATTTGCTCGAGAGATTGATTCCCCGGAGCGGCGGAAGCGCCATGCCCATCACCGCGCTGGTCGCAGCATCGGCGAGCCTCAGGCACGAGCATCTGGTGCCCGAGCGCAAACAGATCAACACGACGATTCGTGAGAAGACGTTCGATTGGTTGAAGAGCCAGGGCTATTCCTTTACGCCGTCACAAGCCAACTTCTTCATGGTGGATGCCCGACGCCCGGCCAAAGAGGTCATTGACGCGCTGGCGGCCAGAAAGGTGTTTATCGGCCGCATCTGGCCGGCTTGGCCGACCCATTTGCGCATCACCGTGGGCACGCAGCCGGAAATGGATGAGTTTATGACCGCCTTCGCCGCGGTTATGAAGAATTCCACCAGCATCAGTTACGCGTTTCCGGGGACGTCGGATCCTTCGCTGCGCCGCGACGGCTTCCTCGCCGACGGCACTATGTTTCCACGCGCCTAGCACAGCTTGTCAGGCTTTTCGGCCTCTGTCTCGGCTGGGCAGGCTGTGAGCCTTATTCCGTCGAATGCTCTTAAGGCCTTTCTACTGGCGAAACGCGGAAACTCTCGTCTATTTGGAACTCCGCGCCACAGCCAGATTATTTTTCACCGAGAACACATTCGGAACCTGATTCGCGCGTATATTGGCCACGTTTCTATCCATCTCGCTGTCGACCACGCCCTCCAGCGTGACGTGACCATTCTTCACGATGATGTGAATGGACGGCACCGCCCCTAGCCCGTATCGCTGGAGGCCAGGCTCGCGGTAAATGGCGCGAAACTCGGCGCGACGCAATTGATCATCCATCGGCGATAAAGGAAGCACCTCGATTTTGTTCACCACCGTGGCGACTCCCTCGATCCTTTTTACCGCGGCTTCCGCGTCCGATTTCAGCACCGGACGAGTCACTTGGCCGATCAGTGTCACTTTGTCGAGGTCCACTTGAAACGCGAGATTGTCGAATACCGAATACCAGGGCAGCATGAGCAGTTGATGGCGCACTTGTTTGATTAGCCGTTGTCGGTAAAGCGCTTCGCTGCGCTGATGCTTGTTCTGCTGCGAGCCTGCCGCCCAGCAAGTTGCCGTCTCATTCGAGGCGGCGAGCAGCAGGCCAGCCACCAGGGACCTGAACCCCTTGCGCATGATTTCCCCCTCGTCCGGCTTGTAGGATCCCCTGGTTCGTTAGATTCCGGGTGAACGCCAAACAGGTGCACGGGAGGAGTTGGCGATTGGGTGCTAACATGGTCCTCGCGTACCGCCTGGTTTTTATGGCGCGCCACTTACTGGAATGGCGTTTCGGGAGATGCCAATCCGAGGCTGCTGTTTCCCCGGGGGGCGTTGAGGGAAGTTGGTTGCGAACGGAGAAAGCTGCGACATGCTGGTGATTGCACATCGCGGAGCTTCAGGACACGCGCCGGAAAATACGATGGCGGCGTTCCGCAAAGCCGTGGCGCTGGGAGCTACATTCATTGAGACGGACCTGCAACTTTCGCGCGACGCGCATTTCGTGGCTATCCACGATGAGAAAGTGAACCGCACCACCAACGGCCGCGGCTCGGTTCACGAGCTGGCGCTCGCGGAACTGCGCGAACTTGACGCGGGAAGCTGGTTCGGCAGCGAGTTTGCCGGCGAGCGCATTCCCACTCTGGAAGAAATTCTCGAGTTCTCGAAAAAAAATGATGTGGTGTTTTACCTGGAGATGAAGCCCAGCGGCGCTTGGGGCGGGGAGCACGCCGTAATTGCCGCGCTGCGCGAGTCGGGAGAAATTCCGCGCGCGGTAGTGATTTCTTTCGACGCATCGATTGCGCTGAATGTGCACAAGATCGAGCCCACGGTAATGACCGGGCTGCTGTACGACGGGCAGTTCGAAGAACCGATCGAGAAAGCCATCGAGATTGGCGCGCGGCAACTGGTGGTGAGGGGAGACCTGGTCACGCCTGCGCTGCTCGAGCAAGCGCGAAAACAAGACTTGCCGGTTGTCTGCTGGACCGTCAATCATCCCGCACACATGCGGCTGTTGATTGAGGCAGGCGTACACGGCATCATGAGTGACTATCCCGACCGCGTGGTAGCGGCGCTAAAGAAAGAATCTGAAACCGTTTTGTGAGCGCGGTGATCGCACATTCATCAACCACCTTCCAGTAGAGCGTGAAGAGCGGCGAATTGCGCGACGGTAAGCTGCTCGGCGCGGGCGTCGGCGCGAAGGCTTAGCGAGGCAAGGGCGGCGCGAATTCTTTCGGGCTTGGCCAGAGACCGCAGGTTGTTCACCAGCGTTTTGCGCTTCTGCGAGAAAGACAATTTTACGAAATTTAAGAAACGGGAGTCATCCTCGATCGCGAGCTTTGCGCGTTCGCCAGGGAGGCGCAACGTAACCAGACCTGAGGTTACGTTTGGCGGAGGCTGGAACGCTTCGCGAGGAAGCTCGAAAACAATTTCAGGACGCGTGTAGAACTGCGTGACGACGGAGAGATAGCCGTAATCGCGCGAGCCAGGCTGTGCAGCGAGGCGCGCAGCGACTTCGATCTGAATGACGAAGTGCATTTCGTCGATGAGCGCCGCGAAGGCGAAAAGGTGATGCAGGATCGGCGACGTGATGTAGTAGGGAAGATTGCCGTAGAGACGGATGCGGCGGCCGGAAGCGAGGGCGGCGAGATCCGTTTTTAGAATGTCCCCGGAGACAACGGTCAGGCGCGGAAATTCTTTCGCGAGTTGTCGCAAGCGGCTGGCGAGCGACGAGTCTAGTTCGATGGCGGTGACTTGACCGCCAGCGGCGAGCAGGTGGCGAGTCATTTCGCCGTGGCCGGCGCCAATTTCGATCCAACAGTGCTGGTCGCCGCGCGCAAGAGGCACAGTTGAATGTGGAGAGACGCGAATAGCGCGGGCGATCTGCTCGCGCCAGTCGAGATCCGCGAGGAAATGCTGGCCGAGGCGCTGGCGAGGCATGGGCAAAACAGTGTAGCAGCAGGCGATCGATGTGGGTGCTGCTGCAAGAATCTTCGTGGCGGCTGAAACAAAATGATCCCCTGAAACGTTTAGGGGTGTATAGTGGTTCCCTAAGGGGGTTATGGGAGCGGGCAGTAGGGCAGAACGGGAAAGCCAAAATTTGGTCTGCTGGAGAGGGCATGGAAAAAGAGGGTGATCTGATACAGGGGACGCTGGACATGCTTGTGCTGAAGGCCCTGGCGCGCGGTGCGAAGCATGGATACGGCGTGGCGGAGTGGATTCATGAAAGCTCGAGCGACGTGTTGCACGTGGAAGAAGGCGCGTTGTATCCGGCGCTACACCGGTTGGAGCTGAAGGGGCTGCTGGCTGCGGAGTGGGGCACGTCGGAGAACAACCGGCGGGCTAAGTATTACTCGCTGACCGCCGCCGGGCGGAAGAAGTTGGCGGAAGAAGCCGAGTATTGGCGGCGGATGTCCGGGGCGATCGCAAGAGTGATGCAAACGGCGTGAAGTGGAAAATGGAAACTCAAAAATCGAAATTGGGAACTCGCAATTCGAGCAAGCTGGCAGTGGGAAAGTCGCGGGGAGAGAGGAAGTTCTCGCTTCGATCAGGTTGACGGCACGTGGTGAATTGGGGGAGACGGTCATGAGCTACTGGATGCGGGTAAAGGCGCTCTTCAAGAGGAAGGAGCTGGATCGCGACTTGGAGGACGAGTTGGCGTTCCACTTGGCGATGCGCGAAGCAAAGAACCGCGAACGCGGGATTGCCGGCGAAGAAGCGCGCTACGCGGCGCGACGGCAATTTGGAAATGTGACGCGCATTAAGGAAATTTGCCGCGAGGCGTGGAGCTTCGTGTCGCTAGAGACGATTTGGCGCGATCTGCGCTACGGCGGGCGAAC
>Ga0209577_10000064_pt1 | contig 94373 bp, 95 predicted proteins | sample GraSoiAngelo_109_FD_185874 | JGI IMG/M metagenome (GOLD analysis project Ga0209577, IMG submission 185874) | Grasslands soil microbial communities from the Angelo Coastal Reserve, California, USA - 14_0903_12_20cm (SPAdes) (version 2) | ecosystem: Environmental > Terrestrial > Soil > Grasslands... | reverse complement strand
TCAGTGATCGCCGTCCGTGGCGAGCTGCTCGAGCGCTGCGACATGGTCGTCCTGCACGTTATAGAAGAAAGGGGAGAGGCGCACGTGCCCCGGGCGCGCGTCGGCGACGATGCCGGCGGCGGCGAGGTGTCGGACGCCCGCCGCCGGATCGACCGCCGGCAGCATGACGATCGCCGAGCGCTCGTCGGCGCGCGGCGCGACCTTGGGCCGGAAGCCGAGCTCGCGCGCCCGCCCGATCAGGTCTTCGGTGAGCGCGGCGGTCGCCCGCTGGATCGCCGGGACCCCGATCTCCTCGATGTACTCGAGGCCGCCGAGCTGGGCGTACACCGCCGCCAGCGACGGCGTGCCGAGCTCGAACCGGCGTGCGTCCTCGTGCAGCTCGAGGGCGCGGGGATCGAATGCAAACTGGTTCTTGTGGCCGAACCAGCCGGCGATCTGCGGGGCGAGGCGCCGCGCCAGCTCCTCGCGCGCATACAGAAACACGATCCCCGGCCCGCCCAGCAGCCACTTGAGCCCGCCGGCGGTCAGGAAGTCCACGCCCGCGGCCTTCACGTCCACGGGGATCTGTCCCACGGCTTGGTAGGCGTCGACGAGCGTCAGCGCGCCGCGCCGGTGCGCGACCTCGGCGACCGCCTTGATGTCCTGAATCGCGCCGCTCGTGAAGTACACATGGGACGTAGCCACCAGCGCCGTCCGCTCGTCCACGGCCCGCGCGATCGCCTCGACGGGCACCGAGACGCGGTCGGGGCTCTCGACCACCACGAGCTCCACACCACGCGGCCGCTTGGCCAGCCACTGGTAGGCGACCGTCGGGAAATCGAGCGACGTGACGACCACGCGGGGGCGGCGGGTGTAGTCGAGCGCCTCCGCCACGGCCGAGAGTGCGACCGAGATGCTCGGCGCGAGCGCGATTTCCGCCGGGCCGGCGTTCACGACGCGCCCGTAGCGGGCGCGGAGCTCCCCCAGCGCCTCCCACCAGACGTCGTACCAGGCGGACGCCCCCCGTCGCTGCCAGACATCCAGGAATTCGGCAGCGCGGCGGCGCGTGCGCTCGCCGAGGGCACCGAGGGAGCACGTGTTCAAGTAGATGCCATCCCGAAAGATCGGGAACTCGCTGCGGTAGCGGGCGAGCGGGTGCGTCCCGGTAGAGGTGCCGGTGTGACGGCCGGCGAGCGTCATAGGCGGTCAATATACAGGAGGAAAAGCGCGCCGGGCACACCTCGCGAGTAAATTGCCTCTCATGCCGCCACGCGCCGGTTGGCCGGCGCTCACGGCGCGCCTCGCCATGCGGGCGCTCGTGAACCCGCGCCTGGCACTCGACCTCGTACGACTCGCCTGGAGCTACCGGGCGCGCGATTGGTACCGCCGGGCGCCGTTCCTGCCGTTGCCGCCGCGCGAGTACGTGCGGTGGCGGATGTTCACGGCCTACGGCGACTCCGCGGCCGTGCCGCCGCTGGAAGACGTGGTGCGGTTCGCGAGATGGCGTCGCGAGACTATGCACTTATGAGCGACGTCACGCAAAACCGTCACGCAAAGGCGTCACGCGACACCGTCGCGGTGAAGCGTCGAGCGCTCGATCTGGGCTTCGACGCCGTGGGAGTGGCGAGCCTCGAACCGAACGCGCACGCCGACGAGCTCGGTCAGTGGCTCGCGGCCGGTTACGCGGGCACCATGGCCTACCTGCATCGTCAGGCGGAGAAACGCAAACACCCTGCCCGCATCGTGCCCGACGCACAGGTGGCGGTGGTCACCCTGACCAACTACTTCCATGGCCCGACTGACCCCGGGCGCAAGCCCCGGGATCCCGGAAACCCCGGGCTTGCGCCCGGGGTCAGTAGACTCGCTGCATCCGCCCGGGTCGCTCAGTACGCCTGGTCCGCCGACTACCACCACGTGATCGGCCGCCGCCTCGAGCAGCTGGCCACCGCCGTGCGCGAGATCGCGCCCGGCGCGAGGACGCGCTGCTACGTGGACGCCGGTCCGGTCCCGGAGCGCGAGCTGGCGCAGCGCGCCGGGTTGGGGTGGATCGGGAAGAACACGATGCTGATCAATCCGACCATCGGCTCGTTCACGTTCATCGGCGTGATCTTCACGGATGCCGAGCTGGTCCCCGACCTCCCCTTCCAGGCCGACCGCTGTGGCACGTGCCGACGCTGCCTCGAGGCCTGTCCTACCGATGCCTTCGTCGAGTCTCGGACGCTCGACGCGCGGCGTTGCATTTCCTATCTCACGATCGAGCACGCCGCCCCGTTCCGCGACGACGAGCGCCGGCTGCTGGGTGACTGGCTCTTCGGGTGCGACGTGTGTCAGGATGTGTGCCCCTGGAACGTCACGTTCGCGGAGGCGACATCCGACCCCGAGCTCGCGGTGCGCCCCGAAGTGGCCGCGCCGGACCTGGCCGAGCTGCTCGCCCTGGCGCCCGATGAGTTCGAGCGTCGCTTCGGCGACACGCCGTTCGAGCGTCCGGGTGCAGCCGGCCTGCGCCGCAATGCCGCCGCCGTTTCGGCGAACCGCGCTCGGGCAGCCCCGTGACCGAGCTCCCCATCACACTGTCCGAGCAGGCCACCGCGATCCGGCACCGGCTCAGCGAAGGCCTCGCGAAGATCGATCCACACCATCGTCTGTACGGGCGCCCGGTGGCCTACCGCATCATCGACGGCACCATGCTCGAGATCGCGTACCGCGATGTGCCGGGGATTGCAGAGGCGGAGGTACTGGGCGTCAAGCGTTTGATCGGCGCGGAATGTTTCTGCACGGTGGCGCCGCAGACGGCGGAGACCGTGATCGTCAGGTTCGTCGTCTCCCTCAAATAGCGCGTTACGCCGCGGTCAGCCGCAGCACGGGCAGCTCCGGCGGATTGCGCCACCGGGGAATGGCCGCGCTTCCGACCCCCGCCGACACGTAAAGCCACGTCTCCCCGGCGCGCTTCAGTCCGTGCAGGTATTTCCGGCCGAACTGCGACGGCGCAATGATCGGTCCGACCAGTGGCAGGTGTGCCTGGCCATTGTGGGTGTGCCCCGAGAGCATCACGTCCACACGCAGCCCGGCGGGGAGATACTCGATGAGATCGGGATTGTGCGACAGCAGCACCCGTGGCACGTGGGGTGGAACGCCGGCGAGGGCGTCGTCCGGCCGCACTGCACCATGGCTGAAGTCGTCGACTCCGGCGACGGCGAGCGCCGCCGCCCCGCGGCGGATCAGCTCGTGCCGGTTGGTGAGCAGGCGCGCGCCGGCGCGCTCGACGATCCGGCTCACCAGGTCGGGATCGACCCAGTGGTCGTGATTGCCGAGCACGGCCACGCTGCCGTCGCGGGCGCGGAACCGCGCGATGATCGCATCCAGGCCAACGAGATCGCTGCGGGCGTGGCTCACGAAGTCCCCGCCCAGGGCGACGAGATCGGGCGCGAGGTCGGCTACGCGATCCGCCACGCTCGCGAACCAGCGCTCGGGGACGGCGGGCCCGTGATGCAGATCCGTCACGAGCGCGATGCGGTAGCCCACGAGCCGCGGGTCCAGGTCGCGCACCGGGAGGGCGATCTCGGGACTCTCGAGCCGCGCACTCTCCCACCGCGAAAACGGGGCGGCGAGGCGCTCCACCACCCAGCCCACGCGGGCCTTGGTGAGCCGCTCGAACACCGGCGGACGCCGCTCCCGCGCCGGCGGGTGGCGGCGCGGATGCAGGAAGAGCCCGATCACTTCGCGACGACGCGCGAGACGATGTCGTACACGAAGTGCACGCCGAACGCGATGTCGTCGAGACTAACCCGCTCGTCGTTCCCGTGAACGCCGCGGGACTCGGTCTGGTTGAGCGGAAACGGCGACACCCCATAGCTCGCGATCCCGAGCTGCCGGAAGTAATGGCTGTCGGTGAACCCGGTGAGCGGCGGCGTGGTAACCAGAGCATTCGGCGTTCGCTCGCGCGCCGCGGCCATGATGGAGCGAAACAGCTCCGTGTCGGTCGGACTGTCGGTGGCCGGCCAGGTGGGGCCGAGCGGCGTGATGGCGACGGCCGTGTCCCCGACCACGCGCACGAGCTCGGCCAGGAACGCGTCCGGGTCCTGTCCCGGCAGAAGCCGCACGTCGAGCCCGGCCCTGGCCACCGGCGGGATCACGTTGGTCTTGTCGCTGCCCGTGAGCCCGGTGATCGAAATCGTGTTGCGGAGCAGCGCGTTATAGGTGAGGTCTCCGGTGAGGGCGCGGACGGCCGCTGAATCCTTGAGCGCCGCGCGCACGTCCGCGAGCCAGGTGCGCCGCACCGGGTCGGGTTCGATGGCCGAGAGATCCCGCAGGTACCGCTCCACCGCCGGCGTGACCACGAGCGGCGTCTGATAAGCAGCGATCCGATACAGCGCCCGCACCAGCCGGTGCACGGGGTTGTCGGGGGTGGGGCGCGAGCCGTGTCCCGCCGTGCCATGGGCGGTGACCTCGAGCCAGAAGGGTGATTTCTCGGTGGTCCCCACGCCGTAGTACTCGATCCGCCCGGTGGGGCCCGCGCGGATCGTGCCCCCTTCGTTGAGCAGGAACTCGGCGTCCTGCACCAGCTCCGGATGATGCTCGACCATCCAACCCGCCCCCACGCCGGCGCCCACTTCCTCGTCCGCCGTCGCGAGGAAGATGACGTCCCGCTTGAGCGCCACGCCGGCGCGTTTGAGCGTGAGCAGTGTCATGAGCTGCGTAATCGCCTCGCCCTTCATGTCGAGTGCGCCACGCCCCCACAGATAGCCGTCCTGCACCGTCCCGGCGAAGGGGTCGACCTTCCAGTATTCCGGGCTCGCGAGCACCACGTCCATGTGGTTCAGCAGGATGAGCGGCCGCGCGCTGCCGTCGCCGCCGAGGCGCGCGTACAGGTTCGCCTTGCCGGGCTTGGGCTCGAAGATCTGCGCCTTGATCCCCTCGCGCGCGAGCACCGCCTTGAGCCACTCGGCCGTCTTGAGCTCGTTGCCCGGAGGGTTCGTTGTGTTGATCGCGACGTACTGCGACAGGAGCGCCGCCGCCTCCCGGCCGACGGCGCGCCAATCGGCGTCGGAGCGCGGGAGGCCGGGCTCACCGAATCGCGGCGGCAAGAGCACCGGCTGACTGGACGGGCCGAACAGGCCGGGCTGGGGCGGCGTGATGGCCTGGGGCGGCCGGGCGCAGGCGGCCGAGACGACGAGGGCGAGCAGCGGAGTGCAGCGCACGAGTCCTCCCGACAAGGGAACGGGGGAACCCGCAAACTACGGGCCGGGGAGGCGCGCGGCGAGCCCCCCGGGTCAGTGCACGGTGATCGTCGCCTGGCCCGTCTTGCCCTCGGCGGAGGCGCGGAGCACCGCCATCCCGGCGGAGCGGGCCCATACCAACGCGAACGTGTCCCCGCCGAACGTATGGAGCTCGATAGTCGTGCTGTCAGCCGTGAACCACGATACCGAGCGGCCGGACAGGAGATTACCCGCCGAATCGCGCAGCTCGGCGTAGAAGTTCAGACTGTCTCCGATGGCCGCGGTAACGCTCCCGGGCACTACCGTGACCGTGGCCACGGGGGCCGGGGCGGCGACGCTGATGCTCGCCTCGCCGGTCTTTCCTTCGCTGATCGCGCGCACCCGCGCGGTTCCGGCGCTCAGTGCACGAACGGTCGCGGAGGCACCGGCCGTACTCGCAATCGACAACACCGACGGGTCGGTGCTCGACCATGACACGGCCCGGTTGCTGAGCGCGTTCCCGGCGGCGTCCCTGACGTCCGCTGCGAAGGTGGCGTTGTCTCCCACAGTGAGGCTGGCGCTACCGGGCACGACCGTAACCGTGGCGACCGGCGCCGGCACTGCCACCCTCATCGTCGCCTGCCCGGTCTTCCCCTCACTCGTCGCGTGGAGCACGGCCGTTCCCGCCGCCCGAGCGAGGACAAGGGCCGCGGTTCCGTAGGCATAGACTTGAATGACCGTGCTGTCGGCGGTGTACCAGGACACCGATCGATTCGACAGGAGATTCCCAGCGGCGTCCTTGAGGTCTGCACGGAAGGCCAGGCTGTCCCCCACGGTGAGGTTAGTGTCCGCCGGTACAACCGTGACGGTCGCCACGGGCGCCGACGAAGCGGTTATCTGCACGCGATGCATGTCGCTGAGACCGTTGCTCGTCGCCGTGATCGTGGCGAAGCCCTGCATCCGACCTGTGACGCGCGCCGAATCGCCGAACCCCGTCACGCTGGCCGTGTCGGCTGGGCTGCTCGTCCATGTGACCGACGGATTCTGCACTGGATTGCCGCTCGCGTCTCCCACGGCAGCGAACAGAGTGATCGTCCCGCCCACACCGACGGAGGTCGGACCCGAGATGCGCACGTACGCCCCCCCGCCTGAACCCGCGTTGGGAAGCAGGACCGACAAGGGCGTCGTGTTGCCAGCTGTCACCTCCACGCCCGACGTGGTCACCGAATCGAGGTTTGGCAGGAACGGCTCTTCGATGCGCACGACATAGGTGGCCGGTGGCAGAAACGCCACCTTATAACGGCCGTCGCCGTCGCTCCGACCCGTGGCCTCCAAGTAGGTGAGGTCCGCTCTGCCGGGATAAGTGCCGTACACCGAGACCTGCGCGTTCGAGACCGGCTGGGTGGTACCGTTGGCGCCCTGTGTCACGACCCCGGCGATCGCGCCCGCCGCCGCCGAGTTGATCGCGCGCAGCTGAGGTGTGAAGTCGAACTCGTTGTTGCTGTTGTAAAAATTGAACTGGAAGCTGCGGCCCACGTCGAAGTCGAGCACGATGTCGGCGCCCTGCGTCGGCACGTTGACCGGATACTCGACGAACGCCGAGATCGTGGACCACCCATGCCAATTCACCTGCGCCGGCGTCTGCGCCGCATCGTTCCAGGTGATCGAAGACAGGCTCGTGTCGAGGGTCATGCGGACAGAGTGGTACTGGCCTGCGGGCATCTCGCCCTCACCCAGGAGCGCCGTGGTCCCCTGCTGCAAGGCGAGCAGGTCGAAGCTCTTGTGGGGCTCCGTAATGAGCTCCCACTGGCCGTCGACGCTCGTGTCCTGCGCCGTGTTGGCTTCGATCCGGACCACGTAGATCGTGACGCTATGGAGCGAGTCGTAGGGGAAGGGAGCGTCGGTGAGCCGGACCGTGATGCGCGGCTTCAGGCCCTGTGGGGCGTTGGCCGTGGCGTCGTCCTGGTAGCAGCCCCCTGCGGAGAGCGCGACCGCCAAGATCCCAGCGAGTGTGGCACGCGTCGACATGGACCAGCTCCTGTGGCAGCAGACTTGCAGGTCGCCTTCGTGAGAGATACCTCTGCTCTGGACCGCGGCGTCACAAGCGCCGTGGTCGGAGGACAATGTGACGCCCCGGGGGCGCGCGTGGGTATAGACAGCGTGGGGACGAGCGACGCGGAGGTGGTGCGCCGTGTACTGGCCGGCGACACCGGGGCCTACGCCGCACTCGTCGCGCGGTACCGTGACCGCCTGGCCCGCTACGCCGTGCACATGCTCGGCAATCGCGAAGACGCCGAGGAGGCGCTGCAGGACGCCTTCGTCCGGGCGTATCGCTCGCTCGAGCGGTGTGACGACGCGGCGCGTTTCGGGGCCTGGCTGTATGGCATTCTGGTGAATCGGTGCCGTACGACGGGCGCCCGGGCGGCGAAGCGCGGGCGTGTCTTCGTGCGCGACGACGCCGCGCTCAACGGCGTCGCCCACGCCAGCGCGGCGGAACAGACCGAGGGGGAGGATGTGGTGCGCTGGGCGCTGGCGAGGCTGACCCCGGAATACCGGGAGGCGTTCCTCCTCAAGCACGTCGAGGATCTCGAATACGAAGAGATGGCGCGGCTGACGGGTGCGGGCGTGTCGGCGCTCAAGATGCGCGTGAAGCGCGCCCGCGAGCAACTGCAGGTGATTCTCAGGGAGGCGGAGCGTGTTTGAGGCGGATGAGGAGCTCGTCGGGCGCGTGGTGCGGCACTTGCGTCGCCCCGTCACGGTCGATTCGGCCCTCGACGAGCGGGTGATGGAGCAGATCGCGCACCTCCCGGCGCACCGGGGGGGAGGGACGGCTCGCGCCGCCTGGCGCTGGCTCACCCGGGCGCGGACCGTCCGGCTCTCGCCGTTGGGCGCCCTCGCGATCGCCGCGGCGTTCGTGGTCGTGGCGCTGTCGCGTCCCGATCGATTCTACCGCGCCGCGCCCGCGAGCGCGCGCGAGTTCGGCTTCGTCGTCGTCGCGCCGCGCGCCGCGACCGTGTCGCTGGTAGGGGACTTCAACGACTGGGATGCCGCGCGCACGCCGATGCAGCGTGCCCGCAGGGACGCGTCCGTGTGGACGGCCGTCATTCCGTTGACGCCGGGCCGCTATCGGTACGCGTTCCTGGTGGACGGCGTCAGCTGGGTGGCGGATCCCGCGGCGCCCGTCGCGCGCGACGACGAGTTCGGCACACCCAGCTCGGTCGTGACGGTGGGGGGCTCGTGACGCTGCACTGGCGCGGGCTCGGCTCCGGCCTGGTCGTGGTGACTCTCGCCGCGGGCTCCGCCGCCGCCCAGCAGGTCGATCCGCGGCTCGAGCGGCTCGACTCGGTCACCCGGCCGATCGTGGCGGCGCTGGTCGATTCGGCGCGCGCGACCGCCCTTCCCACCGAGCCGCTCGTGCAGCGCGCCCTCGAAGGGGCGACCAAGCGGGCCGCCGCCGACCGGATCGTCGCCGCCGTGCGCCGGCTGGCCCTCGACCTGGGTCACGCGCGCGACGCGCTCGGCCCCACCACCTCGCCACCCGAGCTCGCGGCCGCGGCCGCGGCGCTGCGCGCCGGGGCGCCCCCCGCGATCTTGACCGAGCTGCGGCGCCTCCGGCGCGAGTCCCTCACCGTGCCGCTGGCCGTGCTCACGGACCTGGTCGCGAGCGGCGTTCCGGTCGACAGCGCCGCGGCCGCGGTGCTCTCCCTCGCCGCGAAATCGCGAGACACGGATCTGGTCGAGTTCCGCCGCGCCGTGGAGCGCGACATCGCGCTTGGTGCGCCACCCGCGTCCGCGACCGCCGCCGCCGCCGCGGTCACCGCCGCAGCCGTCCAGGTGAACGCGGGGGCCCGCCAGCAGCGCCCCGGTCGTCCCTGATACGTGCGGCCGCCCATGGCCGCGAGACATCCGTGGGCCGCGTTCGTCACCGCGGCGTGGTCGCTCCTGGGCGTCCGTGCGCCGGCGGCCCAGGCGACCGGTACCGTCGACGTCGGCCTGTCGTCCGTGCGTTACGACGGCTTCCTCCCGTCGGCCGCAGCGTCCGTCTCCCCCGCCGTGCGCTGGGAGCAACCGACGGGCACCCTCACCGCGCGCGGCACGTACCTGCGGTTCGAGAGCGGCCACCGGAGTCTGCAGGGCCTGCTCGCCGGCTCGTTGCTCGTACGACCCCCCGTGCGCGGTTGGCGCGGAGAGCTCGGCGCCTCGTTGGGCGCGAGCCGCTATCTCGACTTCGCGAGCTTCTGGCACGCGACCGCCGACGCGCGGCTGCATGTCCTGGGAGCGGATCGCGGCGTGTGGATCGGAGGCACGGGGGGACGCACCTCGTTCGGCAGCGCGGCGCGCCCGGTGGCGGTCGCGGCCATCGGAGCCTGGGCGCGGCGCTCCCACGTGATGCTGGCCGCGTCGGCGACCCGCTCGTTCGTGGGCGACACCGCCTACAGCGATTTGGTGTCAACCGCTCACACATTGCGCGGGGCGCTCGCATTCGACGCGTCCGTGGGAGCCAGGTTCGCGAGCCGGGGAGGCGGGCGCGGCGTGTTCGGCGAGGCGAGCGCGACGCTCGCGCTCGGCGAGCGAACGGCGCTGTTTTTGAGCGGGGGCCGCTACCCCACGGATCCGGTCAGCGGCAGCGTCGCGGGTCGCTACGTGAGCGGCGGCGTGCGGCTGCGCCTTGCCAACCCGGCGCCGCTCGTGTCGCGCAATTCCGCGCCGACCGCATCGCCACGGCGGATGCCGGACGACGGCGATCCCGTCGCAAGCGTGCGCCTCGAGGTGCTGCCGCGGCCCAACGGCGCCGTCCGGGTCGTGCTCTACACCGCCAACCCGGCGGCGGACGTGGAGCTCGCGGGCGACTTTACGGACTGGCAACCGCGGCCGCTGCGCCGCACCGCGGACGGAATGTGGGAGACCGTGCTGCCCATTCCCAGCGGCACGCACCGGCTCAACGTGCGGATCGACGGGGGCGCGTGGATCGTTCCGGCGGGCCTGACTCGTGCGGCCGACGACTTCGGCGACGAAGTCGGGATCGTGGCGGTGCCGTGACGGCTCAGAGATCCGTCGGGTGGTCCAGAAACGCCCAGGGGAGGTCGAACTCCGCGCAGAGCCGCTCGGCCAGGGCCTTGACGCCGAACGTTTCCGTCGCATAGTGCCCCGCGTAGAAGACGTTCAGCCCCAGCTCCTCGGCGTCGAAAAACGTGTGGTGCGCCCCTTCACCCGTGATGTAGGTGTCGAGGCCCAGGGCGGCGGCCTGCCCGATCATCGAGCCCGCCGCTCCCGTCACGATACCCACGCGCTGCACGCGCTCCGGCCCAAACGCCATGAGACGAGGGCGCCCGCCCACGACATCTGCGAGACGCTGCGCCAGGGCCGCGCGCGGGACGTCGACCTCTCCCCACACGCCGATCCGCATGCCGTACTCCTCCCCGAACTCCCCCCGCCGGGCGACGCCGAGTTGGCGCGCCAGCACGGCGTTGTTGCCGACCTCGGGATGCACGTCGAGAGGAAGGTGCGCGCTGTACAGCGCAATCTTGTGCTCGATGAGTCCCGCAACTCGCCGATACGCGCGACCCGTGAGGGGCTCGAGCCCGCCCCAGAAGAGACCGTGATGCACGAGCAGCAGGTCCGCCCGCTGCTGCGCCGCCATCTGCACCGTGGCCGCGCACAGGTCCACGGCGGCCGCAATGCGGCTGATCGTTCCCCCGTTCGCTACCTGGAGCCCGTTGAGCGCGTTGGGAGCGTCCGCCACCTCGCTGATCCGGAGGTAGCGGTCGAGATACGACACGAGCACGGCCAGATCGGTCGGGCGCATCAGGCGCGCCGGCATGGAGACATTATCTCACCAGATTATCGACAGTGACGTGAGATTCTCACGTCACCACAACAGGTAAGATAGTTATTGACAACGACATACAAAATCCACATGGGAGGGGTGCGGAGTGTGGATATCCCTGTGGGGCGGTCTAGTACGACCGCGCCGCGCTGACTTTCTCGCCGGCTTCTTCTTCGAGCGCCGCTTCGCCCATCCGCACGACGCCGTTGATCTCACCACCTTCCTGTACCAGCAGCCGCTTGGCCGCCACGTCGCCATGCACGACGCTGGTGGACTGGATTTCGATGCGCTCTTCGGCGCGGATGCTGCCGCGTACTTCCCCGCCGATGATCGCCTCGCGCGAGATCACGTCCCCCTCGACCTCACCCCCCTGCCCTACCAGCACCTGCCGGGCGGCGCGCACCGTACCCACGACGGTGCCCTCGATCTTGACGACGCCGTCGGCGGTGATGTCTCCGACGACGCGCATCCCGGTGCCGATGATCGAGAGTCCGGCTTCGGACTCGGGCGCGCCCGGCCCTTTCTCGGTGAACATCGCCATGTCAATTCTCCTGTTTGACGACCGTGAGGGGGTCGAGTGATTTCCCCTCGCGGCGAATTTCGAAGTGGAGGTGCGGCGCCGTGGATCGTCCCGAGTTGCCGGACAGCGCGATGACCTGTCCCGCCTGCGCCGAATCGCCCTCGCGCACCAGGATGCGTGAGGCGTGACCGTACATCGTTTCATAGCCCGCCGCGTGCCGCAAGAGGACGAACTGCCCGTAGGCGGGGTCGGTGCCCGCCGCCTCGACGACGCCGCCGCCCGCCGCGCGCACCGGGGTGCCGGGGGGCACGGCGATGTCGATGCCGGGGTGAGACTCGGCGGGATCGCCCGGCCGCACCTGGCCCCGAGTGAGGAAGCCCGGGATGTCGAGCGGCCAGTGCGTCGGCTCCGACGTCCCGCTCTCGTAGCGCAGCGGCGCCGAGGGCGGTCGCGCCCGCACCGCGGTGCTGCGCATCAGGTCGAGGCGGAGGACGACGACGCCCTTGTCGGGGGGCGCCTTCACGCCGAGCATGGAGCGCAGCTCCTGGTAATTCGACTCGGCGCGGTTCAGGGCCGCGGCGAGCTGTTGCACGCGGCTGTTCTCTGCTTCGAGGCGCGCGATTTCCCGCTCCAGCCCGGGCACGCGGGCCGCCGCGCGACCGATCGGCCCCGCGAACGCGAAGAACAACACGATCAGCAATCCGATCACCAGCGCGCTCCACTTTCCCGCCTCGAAGGCCCAGAGGGGCAGGCGGTACTGACGGGAGGCGAGCTCCCCGTCGGTATGGACGACAACGGTGACGCGGCGATCCTTGTGCCTCATCCGTCGAACGGCGCACCCAGAATCAGCTCGAGCAGGCGCGCGAGATCGTCGTTGGAGTAGAAGTGGACGTGCAGCTGGCCTTTGCCCTTGGCGCGGAGCGTCACCCGGACGTCGGTGCCGAGCCGGCGCCGCAGCGCGTCTTCGATGCGACGCACCTCGGGCGCCTGGCCCTGCCCTTTTTTCAATCGAGGGCGTCTGACCGGCGCCCGCCCGCCGCGCACCCGGTCCTCGACGTCCCGCACCGACAGCCCGGCGTCCACCGCTTCCTTCGCGAGGGACGTCGCGAGGCGCGCGTCGTCGAGCGCGAGCAGCGCGCGGGCGTGACCGACCGATAAGCCGCCGTCGTGCAGCAGGGCGAGCACCGCCGCCGGGAGCTTGAGGAGGCGGAGGGCATTGGCGACGGTCGAGCGGTCGCGTCCCACCGCGTCCGCCACGTCCTGCTGCGTCAGGCTGAACTCGGCGATGAGTCGTTCGTAACCGCGCGCTTCGTCCACGGGAGAGAGGTCGTCGCGCTGGAGGTTCTCCACCAACGCGAGCGTCAGCACGGTGCGGTCGTCCACCTCGCGCTTCACGGCGGGAATCTTCTCCCACCCGAGCGCCTGGCAGGCGCGCAACCGCCGCTCACCGGCGATCAGCTCGAACCCGCCGTCGACGCCGGGGACGGGGCGCACCACGACGGGCTGCAGCAGACCGGCCTTCCGGATGGAGGCCTGGAGCTCTTCGAGCGCCGCGGGGTCGACGTCACGGCGCGGTTGGTAGGGGTTGGGGCGGATGTCGGCGATGGCCAGCTCGACGAGACTGCCCTCGCGCTCCGCCTCCTCGCGCGTGGGTCCCAGCAGGGCTTCGAGGCCTCGGCCGAGACGACGGCGACTCGTGATGGTTTCCGTCATGCGGTCACCTCCGGCTGCGGTTCGGCAGCGGGCGGGGCAGGAGAGGCGGAGGAGGCGGACGCGGCCGCCAACCCGCCGCGTTCGACGCGCCGGATGAGCTCCTGCGCCACCGCCAGGTAGCTCTTGGCGCCCACCGACTGCACGTCATACAAGAGGATGGGTTTTCCGAAGCTCGGGGCCTCGGCCAGACGCACGTTGCGGGGAATGGTGATCCCGAACATCTGGGACCCGAAGTACTCCTTCGCTTCGTCCGCGACCTGCTTGGAGAGGTTGAGCCGGGCGTCGTACATGGTCAAGAGCGCCCCGTCGATCGCCAGGGCGGCGTTGAAGTTTCGTTGCACCAGCTTGATGGTATTGAGGAGCTGCGACAGACCCTCGAGCGCATAGTATTCGCACTGGATCGGGATGAGCACGCTGTCGGCCGCCGTGAGCATGTTGAGCGTCAGGAGCCCGAGCGACGGCGGACAGTCGATGATCACAAACTGGTACTGCTCGCGCAGGTCGCGCAGGGCGCGGCGCATCACGGTCTCCCGGCCCTGCTTGTTGACCAGCTCGATCTCGGCACCGACCAGGTCCTGGGTCGCCGCCACGACGTCGAGGTACGGGAAATGGACGTGCGTGAAGCGCGCGTCGGCGAGCGCCCGGCCGTCGAGCAGCGCGTCGTACAACGAGTGTCTGATACGGTCCCGCTCGATGCCAACACCGCTGGTCGAGTTGGCCTGCGGATCGGCGTCGACCAGGAGGGTCTTCCGCTCCGCGGTCGCAAGCGAGGCGGCGAGATTTACGGCGGTGGTTGTTTTTCCAACGCCGCCCTTTTGATTGGCGATCGCGATGACGCGTGACATCTCTATAACATGTTGAAAATAAATGTTTTACATTGCTAGATCGCTGGAATGGCCCCAATATAGGGGGCTGACGGAGTGGCGTAAAGGCCGAGTTTCACGTGAAACCGATGCCACGTTTCACGTGAAACAAGCGCGACGGCGCTTGGACTAGGCCACGCGCCGGCGCCAGCGCGCCGTCTCGACCACGAGATTGTGCAGGTCGCTGGGCGAGACGCCGGGGATGCGCGCTGCCTGCGCCAGCGACGTCGGGCGGATCCGATCGAGCTTCTGTCGCGCCTCGGTCGCCAGACTCTTGAGCTCGAGATAAGGAAGCTCCAGAGGCAGCGCGAATGCGGCGAGCTCGGCCAGCCGCGCCGCTGCTTCCCTCTCACGCGCGAGATAGCCGTCGTACTTGAGCTCGATCTCGGCGCTGGCGACGGCGTCCGCGTCCGCCGTCACCGTCACGCCCGCCGCTGCGAGCAGCGCGCGCAGCGACGCACCCGGCCGGCGCGCGACGCTCGCCACTCGCTCGGGCTCCGCCAGCGTCGTCCCCGTGGGGAGGAGCACGGGAGCAGCCGCCGCCGGCGCGATCGTCGTGGCGCGGGCGGCGGCGACCACGCCGTCTTCTTCCGCCCGCCGCCGTTCCGCGGTGCGCAGCTCCGCCGCGGTCAAGAGACCGAGCCGCTCCGCCAGGGGTGCGAGCCGGCGCAGCGCGTTGTCCTGCCGCAGCAGCAGCCGGAACTCGGAGCGGGAGGTGAACAGCCGGTACGGCTCGTCGACGCCTCGAGTCACCAGATCGTCGACCAGTACGCCGATGTACGCGGTGTCACGCGCGAACAGCACCGGCTCCTGCCCGCGCAGCCGACGCACAGCATTGATTCCCGCCACCACACCCTGGCCGGCGGCCTCCTCGTACCCAGTCGTACCATTGATCTGCCCGGCGAAAAACAGCTGCTCCACCGCCTTCGTCTCGAGCCAGGGGGTGAGCTGAGTGGGCGGATAATAGTCGTACTCGATGGCGTAGCCCGGGCGGGTCATGTGCGCCCGCTCGAGCCCCGGGACGGCCCGGAGAAACTCGAGCTGCACCGGCACGGGCAGGGAAGTGGACAACCCGTTCACATACAACTCATGGGTGTCGAGACCTTCGGGCTCCAGGAACACCTGGTGCCGCTTGGCGTCGGGGAACTTGACGATCTTGTCCTCGACCGACGGGCAGTACCGCGGCCCGCGGCCGCTGATGGCGCCCCCGTACAAGGCCGACTCCGCCAGGTGAGCGCGGATGATCGCCTTCACTTCCTCGCCCGCCCACGTGATCCAGCACGGCACCTGGCGCGGCAACACCGCGCGCTCGTAAGAGGAGAAGCGGTATTCGTCCCCGTCGCCGTCTTGGCGCTCGACCTTGGACCAGTCGACGCTCCGGCCGTCGACGCGCGGCGGCGTCCCGGTCTTGAAGCGCAACGCTGTAAGTCCAAGTGATTCAATGTGTTCCGCGATAGCAACGGCGGGCTGATCGCCTGCTCGACCAGCGGGGATCTGCGTGTCGGTGCCGAGGTGAATGCGTCCGCGCAGGAAGGTCCCGGCCGTCAGCACCACGGCGCGGGCGCGAATGCTGCGCCCGTCGGCGGTGCGCACTCCGGACGCCCGCGCGCCGTCCAACAGCAGTCCGCTGACCATCCCCTGCACGAGCTCGAGCGTCGGAACGCCTTCGAGCAATGCGCGCACGGCGCGGCGGTACAGCGTGCGATCGCACTGGGCGCGCGGCGCCCACACGGCCGGTCCCTTGGAGCGATTGAGCATCCGGAACTGAATGGTCGCACGATCGGTGGCCCGCCCCATGATGCCACCAAGCGCGTCGGTCTCCCGCGCCACGGTGCCCTTGGCGATTCCGCCGATGGCGGGATTGCAGGACATCTGGCCGATCGTGTCGAGGTTGGAGGTGAGGAGGAGCGTCTTGGCGCCGAGGCGGGCGGACAAGACGGCAGCCTCGCAGCCGGCGTGGCCGGCGCCCACCACGATCACGTCGTAGTCGAAGGACATGCGACAATAATAGACGCCTAGACGCCCAGACGCCCAGCGGGTTCTAGCGACCAGGTGGGAGGGATTTCGCTGCGCTCGCGCTGATCTTCCGCAACAGCCCGAACAGCGTCTTGCCCGTCTCCGTCGCGACGGCTTCCAACCGTCCGAACTCGGCCGGCTCGAGGTACCCGAGCTCTCGAGCGAGCCCGAGCGCGGTTTCCACCTCGGCGAGCGACGCATTTGCCGTGTCAAGGAAACGACGGTACTCCCTCGTTCCGCGCCGCGCGCTGCCCTCGGCGATGTTCAGGACGACGCCGTACGCCGCTCTGCGGAGCTGATCCGCAAGACTGTTCTGCTCGTAGTCCGGGAATCGAAGCGCGGCTTTCGCGCACTCGACGGCGAGCCGTTGGGCGTGTTGCCAGGCCTTGAGGGTTCGGTAGGGAGCCACGGAGCCAACCTACGAAACCTGAGGCGGAGGTACCGCACCGAAACCACGCAGGTCGAAGCTTTCCTATGCCTCTCGCTGTACGCTCACCGCCGCTGGGCGTCTAGGCGTCTCGGCGTCTGCTTGGTCGTTCATGCCGTTCGGATCCAGCGCACCAGTTCTTTCAGGTTCGGCCGCTTCCCCGTCATCAGAATCCCCACCCGATAGATCCGCGCCGCGATCCATGTCACCCCCCCGATCGTCGCCACCAGGATCGCCAACGAGAGCGCCAGCTCGGACGCCGGCAGGCTGCCGGCGGCCCACCGGACCGGCATCGCGACGGGTGAGCTGAACGGGATGAGCGAGAGCGTCACGGCCACGGTCGAGCCCGGGTCGTTCAGCATGGCGAACATGCTGATGAACGACAGCACGAGCATCCACGCCACCGGCTGCTGCGCCTGGCGCGCCTCCTGCTCGGTGGACGACATGGCGCCGACCGCCGCGAACATGGCGGAGTACAGAAAGAAACCACCCAGGAAATACGCCATGAAGACCGCGAACGTCGCGCCCGTCACGTGTGGCACCTGGAACAGCTCGTCCGCCCCCGCCCCTCCCGCATCGCCCCCCCCCGCGAGGGGCGCCCGGCGCGCCAGCAGCAGGCGGCCCGCCACTCCCCAGATGAGGAACTGGAAAATGGACACCGCCCCGACCCCGAGCACCTTGCCGAGCAGCAGCTGGAAGGGGCGCAGCGACGATACCAGCACCTCCACGATGCGGGTCGTCTTCTCCTCGAGCACGGAGCTCATGACGTTGATGCCGTACAAGAGGATCGCCGTGTAGAGGATGATCCCCATGAAGTAGGCGAGGGAGAACGACTGCGCCGCGCTCTCGCCGCACGTCGTGCCACGCGAGATCTTGCACGTCTCGAGACGCAGCGGGATGCTCGCGCGGGCCACAAGCCGGGGATCCACGCCGGCCCGCTGCAGGCGGACCACCGTCAGGGCCTCGCCGACGGGGCGCTGCAGGGCCCCTTTACCTGCAAAGACGTTGGACCCGCGGTACTCGACTTTGCCGGAGTCGAGCGCGGCGTCGGTGACGATCAAGAAGCCGTCGAGCTGCTTGGCCCGAACCTGGGCAGTCAGTGAGTCCACGACGCCGATGGCCGCGGGCACGCGGATCGCCCAGTCCCCGCTCCGGCCGAGCTGCTCGGCGATGCGGGCACCCAGCTGTGTCGTCGTGCCGTCGACGATCGCGATCCGCTTCAGTCCGCCGCCGCGCCCCAGCTGTCCGGAGAGGAAGAAGACGGCACCGAACAGCACGGGGCCGAGCAGCGCTCCGATCCAGAACCACCGGGTCCGCACCCGCTCCACGAATTCGCGCCGAACGATCGCCCAGATCTTATGCATCGGGTCGCACGCCGGCCTGCGCCGCCTCCGGGCCTACGAGGTCGATGAAAATCTTCAGGAGCGAAGGCTCGCGCAGCTCGAAGCGCGCCAGCCTCGCCCCCGATCCGACCAGGTCGCGCAGCACGCGCTGCGGGTCGGCCCCGGGGGCGAGCTCGACCTCGGCGTACTGACCGTAGTCATCCACCTTTTTCACGAGCGCTGCGTCGGCAAAGACCTGTGCCGCCGCCCCGACGCTGCCATCGAACCCGACGACGAGATGGTGTCCGCCGCGGGTCCGCTTGATGTCGCCCAGCGGGCCGTCCACCAGCTTCCGCCCGCGCGCGATGATACACACGTGCTCGCACAGCTTTTCGGCCTGTTCCATGATGTGGGTCGAGAACAGGATGGTGGCGCCGCGAGCGCGCAGTTCGAGGACCGTGTCCTTCATCACCTGGGCGTTGACCGGATCGAGGCCGGCGAACGCCTCGTCCAGTACCACGAGCGCGGGCTCGTGCAGGATGGTGGAGATGAACTGCACCTTCTGCTGCATCCCCTTCGACAGCTCGTCGATGCGACGCAGGCGCCACTGCGCCAGGCCGAGCCGGTCGAGCCATTCGCCGGCGCGTTGGCGCGCGCGCCGCCGCTCCATCCCCCTCATCTCGCCGAGGAACACCAGCACGTCGAGCACGCGCATCTTGCGGTACAGGCCGCGCTCCTCGGGGAGGTAGCCGATCCGCTCGGCGTACATCCGGTCTCCGGCCGGCGCGCCGAACAGGCGCACCGAACCCGCATCGGGCTGGAGGATGTCCATGATCATGCGGATGGTGGTCGTCTTGCCGGCCCCGTTGGGACCGAGCAGCCCGTAGATCACCCCCGGGGGCACGGCGAGCGACAGATCGTCGACCGCGATGTGGCCCGCGAACGTTTTGCGGACGCGGTCGAGCACCAGGATCGGGGTCGGGGAAGGGGCGGGGGCAGGGGACATCATGGGTGCGAGGCTAATGTAGCCTCGTCACGCCTTCAGCGCGTCCGTCAATGCATTCCAGGGGAGGAGGGCGCACTTGATGCGGACCGGAAACTTGGCGACGCCGGCGAGCGCGCGCAGCTCGCCCAGCGCCTTGTCGCGCGCGGCGGCCTCGTCGCCGTGCATCATGGCGCTCATCCGGTCGGCCAGCGCCAGGGCTTGAGGGATCGACCTGTCCTTGAGGAGCTGCGTCATCATCGACGCGGCCGCCTGGCTGATCGAGCAGCCCCCGCCGATGAAACGCGCCTCCCGGATGACGTCGCCGTCCACGCGCAGCTGCAGATCGATCTCGTCGCCGCACAGCGGGTTGTTGAGCGACACCGAGTGCGTGGCGTGGTCCAGCGTGCCCTTGTTGCGCGGGCGCCGGTAGTGATCGAGGATCAGCTCTTGGTAGAGGGCGCTGAGCTGCGGATCAGGCGGGGACGTATCCAAACAGGGCTCCCGCCTTGACGAGCGCGCCGGCGAGGGCGTCGACCTCGTCCAATCCGTTGTAGAGATAGAACGAGGCGCGCGCCGTGGCGGGGACGTTGAGTCGTCGCATCAGCGGCTGGGCGCAGTGGTGCCCGGCGCGGATGCAGATGCCGTCCTGGTCGAGGATGGTCGCGATGTCGTGGGGGTGGATGTCGCCGTACGTGAACGAGACGACGCCCGCACGGTGATCCCGCGGGCCGTACACCGTCACGCCCTCGATCTGCGTGAGCCTGTCGATCGCCGCGGCCGCGAGCGCCTGCTCGTGCTCCGCGATCCGCTCGGGGCCCACTCCCTCCAGGTACGCGACCGCCGCCGCCAGCCCCACCGCCCCCTCCACGTTCGGAGTCCCGGCCTCGAACTTGTGGGGAATCTTGTTGTAGGTCGAGTGGTCGTCCCACACGCGCGAGATCATTTCTCCCCCGCCGTGGTACGGCGGCATGGCGTCGAGCAGCTCGGGCTTCGCCACCAGCGCTCCCGAGCCCATGGGCCCGAGCATCTTGTGACCCGAGAGGGCGTAGAAGTCGCAGTCCAGCGCCTGCACGTCGACCCGCAGGTGCGGCGTCGACTGTGCCCCGTCGACGACGACGACCGCACCCACCGCGTGCGCCAGCCGCGCGAGCTGTGCGGCGGGGTTCACCGTGCCGAGCGCGTTCGAGACGTACGGGAACGCGACGATCTTCGGTCGCCGCTCGAGCGCGCGCCCATAGTCGGACAGGTCGACCCGCCCGTCCTCGCTGATCTCCACCATGCGCAGCGTGGCGCCCTTTTCCTGACACAGGATCTGCCATGGGACGAGGTTCGAATGGTGGTCCATGGCGGTGACGACCACGGTGTCGCCCGCGCGGACATGGGCACGGCCGTAGGCGCCCGCCACCAGGTTGATCGCCTCGGTGGTGCCGCGCGTGAACACCACACCCTCGGTCGCCCAGGCGTTGACGAACCCCGCCAGCTTCGCGCGCGCCGCCTCGTACGCCTCGGTGGCGCGGATCGCCAGGCCGTACGCCCCGCGGTGCACGTTGGCGTTGGTGGTCCGGTAGTAGTCCGCGATGGCCGTGAGCACCGCCTCGGGCTTCTGGGTGGTCGCGGCGTTGTCCAGGTACACCAGCGGGTGGCCGTGCTCCCGTTGGCGCAACAGCGGAAAATCGGCGCGCAGCCGGGCGGCGTCGAGCATCACGCGAGGCGCTCCCGCACCAGCCGGTCGAGCCGCTCCCGCACCGCCGGGCGCCGCATGCGGTCCAGGATCTCGGCGCCGAATCCGTACGTGAGGATGCTGCGGGCCGCCTGGGCGGACAACCCGCGGCTGCGGAGATAGTACAACTGGTTCTGGTCGATCGGCCCCACCGTGGAGCCGTGGGTACACTTCACGTCGTCCGCGTAGATCTCGAGCTGCGGCTGACTGTCGGCGCGGGCTTCGGTCGAGAGCAGCAGGTTGTTGTTGGTCTGCTTCGAATCGGTCCGCTGCGCCCCCGGCCGCACGATGATCCGCCCGTTGAACACCCCGTGCGCCCGCTCGGCCAGCACGCCGTTGAAATACTCGTGACTGGCGCAGTGCGGCTGGGCATGGTCGATCACCGTGTGGTGGTCGGCGTGCTGGCCGGCGCGCAACAGGTACAACCCGTTGAGAATGAGCTCTGCGCCGGCGCCGCCCAGGACCGCGGTGATGTCGTGGCGCGCCAGCGCGGCGCCGAGCGTCAGGACGTGCACTCCCAGAAGGCTGTCGCGTTCCTGTCGCGAATGTGTCGTTGCGACCTGGAGGCCGCGTGGGCCCTCCCGCTGCACCCGGTACAGCTCGACCCGCGCGCCTTCGCCCACCACGATCTCGGTGACCGCGTTGCTCCAGTACACACCGTCCCCGAGCCCGGCGTATGTCTCGAGCACCGCGGCTTCCGCGCCCCGCTCGATCACGACGAGGCTGCGGGGATGTGACACGGTCGGGCCGTCGGCGCCGGGCCGGCCGCTCGAGAGGAACAGCAGCTCGAGCGGCTGCTCGAGCGTGACGCCGGCGGGCACGTGCACGAACGCGCCGTCCGCGAGGAACGCCGTGTTGAGCGCCGCAAAGGCGCTGTCGTGCCAGCGCGCGTGGCGCGCCAGATGCTCGCGAGCGAGCTCGCTACTGGGGCCGTCCACGACCGCGGACGCGAGGCTGCCTACCCGGACACCGCTCCGCTGGTCGGCGGCCGACGACAACTCCGGCGCGTAGCGCCCGTCGACCAGGACGACGCGGGGCCCGGGCCCGATGAGCAACGACCCGATCTCGGTGAGCCCGGGGTGCGGGATGCGGGAGGCGGGATGCGAAAACCGCGTGTCCACGATCGGCGCGACGCTGGTGAAGCGCCACTCCTCCTGCTTCGTGGTGGGGAAGCCCAGCTCCGCGAAGCGGGCGATCGCGCCCTCGCGGATCTGTTTGAGCCACGGGGGGGCGCCGGCCGCGCCGTTCCCCACGAACGCTTTGAAGTCGGCGACGTAGCGGTCGGTGACGTTCACGCCACCGCCGGTTCCGTACGGAGCCAGTCGTACCCCTTCTCTTCCAGCTCGAGCGCCAGATCCTTCCCGCCCGACTTCACGATCCGGCCCGCCGCCAGCACATGCACCAGGTCGGGCTGGATATGCGTGAGGATCCGGTAGTAATGCGTCACGAGAACCGTGGCGTTGTCGGGTCGGCGCAGCTTGTCGACCGTCTGCGCCACGGTCTTCAAGGCGTCGATGTCGAGACCCGAATCGGTCTCGTCGAGGATCGCGAGCTTGGGATCGAGGACCGCGAGCTGCAGGATCTCGTTGCGCTTCTTCTCGCCACCCGAAAAGCCGTCGTTCACGGGTCGGGTCAAGTAGCTCGAGTCCCAACCGATCGCCGTGAGCTTCGCTTCGAGCGCGTCCATGAATTCCACGGGCCCGAGCTCCTCGACGCCTTTGTGCTTGCGGATCGCGTTCACCGCCGCCCGCAGGAAATACGCGTTGGTGATGCCGCGGATCGCGACCGGATACTGGAACGCCAGGAACACGCCCTCGCGGGCCCGCTCCTCCGGGGCCATGGCGAGCAGGTCCTTCCCCTCGTACAGCACCTGTCCGGCGGTGACCGAGTACGCCGGATGGCCGGCGAGCACCTGGGCCAGGGTGCTCTTCCCCGAGCCGTTCGGCCCCATGATCGCGTGCACCTCGCCGGTCCGGACCGTCAAGTCGACGCCCTTGAGGATCTCGCGACCCTCGACCGATGCGTGGAGGTCGCGGACCTCGAGCAACACCTTTCCCGTTTCCCGTTTCCCCTTTCCCGTCATCCCACGCTCCCTTCGAGGCTGATCCCGAGCAGCCGCTGCGCTTCGACCGCGAACTCCATCGGGAGCTCCTTGAAGACTTCCTTGCAGAAGCCGTTCACGATCATCGACACGGCGTCTTCGGCGGAGAGACCGCGCTGCTTGGCGTAGAAGATCTGGTCCTCGCCGATCTTGGACGTCGAGGCCTCGTGCTCCATAATGGCGGTGCTGTTGCGCACGTCGATGTAGGGAAACGTGTGCGCACCGCACCGGTCCCCGATCAGCATCGAGTCGCACTGCGAGTAGTTGCGGGCCTGCTCCGCGCCCTTGAGGATCTTCACGAGCCCGCGGTAGGTGTTCTGGCCGCGGCCCGCCGAGATCCCCTTCGACACGATAGTCGAGCGCGTGTTCTTGCCCATGTGGATCATCTTGGTGCCCGTGTCCGCCTGCTGCCGCTGGTTGGTCACGGCCACGGAGTAGAACTCGCCGATCGAATCGTCGCCCTGCAGGATGCAGCCGGGATACTTCCAGGTGATCGCGGAGCCGGTCTCCACCTGGGTCCACGAGATCTTGGAGGCCCGGCCGCGGCAGGCGCCGCGCTTGGTCACGAAGTTGTAGATCCCGCCCCGCCCCTCTTCGTCGCCGGGGTACCAGTTCTGAATCGTGGAGTACTTGATCGTCGCGTGGTCGAGCGCCACCAGCTCCACGACGGCCGCGTGCAACTGGTTCTCGTCGCGCACCGGAGCCGAGCAGCCCTCCAGATAGCTCACGTGGCTCCCCTCGTCCGCGACGATCAGCGTACGCTCGAACTGACCGGTCGACTCCGCGTTGATACGGAAGTAGGTGGACAGTTCCATCGGGCAGCGCACACCCTTCGGCACATACACGAACGAGCCGTCCGTGAACACCGCCGAATTGAGCGCGGCGAAGAAGTTGTCGTTGTATGGGACGACGGATCCCAGATACTGCTGCACCAGGTCGGGATACTCCCGGATCGCTTCCGAGATCGCGCAGAAGATCACGCCGTGCTTTTTGAGCTCCTCGCGGAACGTGGTCGCCACGGACACCGAATCGAACACCGCGTCCACCGCGACGCCGGCCAGTCGCTTCCGCTCCTCGAGCGGAATGCCGAGCTTCTCGAACGTCTCGAGCAGCTTGGGATCGACCTGATCGAGGCTATCCAGCTTGGGCCGCTGCTTGGGGGCGGCGTAATAGCTGATGGCCTGATAGTCGACCGGGCCGTACTGCACGTTGGCCCAGTGCGGCTCCGGCATCTTCTGCCAGTTGCGATACGCCTTGAGCCGCCACTCGAGCATCCAGGCCGGCTCGCCCTTCTTCTGCGAGATGAGCCGGATAACGTCCTCGCTCAAGCCGGGGGGGACGGTCTCCGACTCGATGTCGGTGACGAAGCCGTACTTGTAGGGCTGGAGGACCTGGGCTTCGATGCCGCTACTCATAGACACTCCCGAAGTCCTTTGCGCGTCGCAAGTTGCAGAGAGGTACCGGGACGAACGGAATCCTACAGGAATTACTCGGGATTGTCAACCAAAGACAAGGGGCGAGTTGCACGTGGGCGCGAAATCGCCAAATTGGCGCTCCCATGGCCGTCCGGCGCATTCGCCTGTTGGGCGATCCTATCCTGCGGGTCCGCTGCGAGCGGGTCCAGAACGCCAAGTCCGCCGCGACCCGGTTGGTCGCGGATGACCTGCGGGACACGCTGCGTGTGGCGAAGGAAAAGTACAAGATGGGCCGGGCCCTGGCCGCCCCTCAGATCGGCGCGCCGGTGCGGATCGTGTTCGTGGCAATCGACAAGCAGCGCTGGACCATGGTCAATCCGGAGATCACGGATGTGGGGCCGGACGACTTCCTGGTGTGGGACGACTGCTTTTCATTCCCCAATCTCTACGTGCGGGTGAGTCGCGCCTACCAGATCAGCGTGAGCTACACCGACTTGAAGGGCAAGCAACGCACCCTGCCGGTGGAGGGTCCGATGGCGGAGCTGCTGCAGCACGAGATCGACCACCTGGACGGGATCCTGGCGCTCGATCGCCCCAGCGGCGTGGACCCGTTCGCCTTGCGCTCGGAGTGGGAGAAGCTGCACGAGCCCGGCGACCGATACAGCACACCCTCGCCGCGGGAGGTGTGAGCGGGGTTCGGGGTTCGGGGTTCGGGGTTCGGGACTCGGGGCTCGATCCGTGGCGTAGCCGTGTTGGGCCGTCTAAATTCCCATTCGACAGGGGTGCCCGCCAAGCGCTGCGATGAGGCGGGCTGAGATCACACCCTTTGAACCTGATCCGGTTCGCACCGGCGAAGGGAGCTCCGTATGACCTGCCTCACTCAGATGCACCTCGCCCGCCAGGGCACGATCACTCCCCAGATGCAGCGGGTCGCGGGGCGGGAAGGGCTTCCCGTCGAGCTGGTGCGCGACGAGGTGGCCCGCGGGCGGTTGATCATTCCCGCCAACGTAAACCACCTCGCCGGGCGGCTCGATCCCATGGCGATCGGCAAGGTGGCGCGCGTGAAGATCAACGCCAACATCGGCAACTCCGCCGTCGAGTCGAATATCGACCAGGAGCTCGAGAAGCTGCACCACGCGGTCCACTACGGCGCCGACACGGTCATGGACCTCTCCACCGGGGGCGACATCGACGCGATCCGCCAGGCGATCGTCGACGCTTCGCCGGTCCCCATCGGGACCGTGCCCATCTACCAGGCGGTCACCGAGGTGAAGCAGGTAGAGGACCTGACAGCCGACGACCTGCTCGACATGGTCGAGCACCAGGCGCAGCAGGGGGTGGACTACGTCACGGTGCACTGCGGCATCCTGCGGGAATACGTGGGGCTCGCGCTCGGCCGGGTGACCGGGATCGTGTCGCGCGGCGGCTCCCTGCACGCCTACTGGATGATGCACCACGACAAGCAGAACCCGTTTTACACCCATTTCGACCGCATCCTCGAGATCGCGCGCAAGTGCGATGTGACGCTCTCGCTGGGCGACGCGCTGCGGCCCGGCTCGGTGGCGGACGCCAACGACCGGGCGCAGTTCGCCGAGCTCGAGACGCTGGGGGAGCTGACCACGCGCGCGTGGCAGCAGGACGTCCAGGTGATGATCGAGGGGCCGGGCCATATCCCGATGCACCTGATCGAGGAGAACGTCCGCAAGGAGAAGGCGATCTGTCACGAGGCGCCGTTCTACACGCTGGGGCCGCTCGTCACCGACATCGCGCCGGGCTACGATCACATCACGTCGGCGATCGGCGCGGCGATGATCGGGTGGTATGGGGCCGACATGCTGTGCTACGTGACCCGCAAGGAGCACCTCGGCCTGCCCAACGCCGAAGAAGTGCGCGAGGGGGTGATCGCCTACAAGATCGCCGCGCACGCCGCCGACATCGCGCGCGGCCGGCCGGGGGCGCGCGATCGGGACGACGCCCTGTCACGGGCGCGCTATGCGTTCGACTGGAACGAGCAGTTCCGCTTGTCGCTCGATCCCGACCGGGCGCGCGAGCTGCACGATGAGGCCCTGCCCGCCGAGTACTTCAAGAGCGCCGAGTTCTGCGCGATGTGCGGGCCGAAGTTCTGCTCGATGCACATCACGCGCGAGATCGAGCGGAAGGCGGGGCTGCGGGAGCCGGAGAAGAAGCCGACAGGCGAGGCGGTGCCGGCGGACTGATGGCTTGCTGTCGGGATCGTGTCACCACGCAATCCCGTAATCCTCCCCATGGTTCGACGACCCGCCCCAGAACGATCCGTGCTTCCAGTCGAAGAAGATGGCGTTGATGGGGCCCGAGGTGCGCTCCTGGAACTCGAGCCTGTAGCCCATATCGCGCAGGTCACGCCGCACCCAGGGCGGCGTGTCGGACCGCAGGGTGAGCCGGCCGGGCTGGGACTCGTGCTCGCCGAACGAGTTCCGCATCTGGTAGCTGGTGATGTTCGCCGCCTCGACGGCCTCCTGCACGGTCATCCCGAACTCGACCATGTCGAGAAAGCACTGCAGCAGGTTCTGGTCCTGGGTGTCGCCCCCCTGCACCGCGGACGCGAGGAACGGCTTCCCGTCCTTGAGCGCGAGGCCCGGCGTGAGTGTGACGCGCGGGCGCTTCCCCGGCGCGATCACGTTGAACGGATTGTCGAGCGAATCGACCACGAACTGCTGCGCCCGCTGGCTCACGCCGATCCCGGTGCGACCCGCGATTACGGCGGGGATCCATCCCCCCGACGGCGTGATCGACACGACCCATCCCGAGGTGTCCGCGGCCTCGATGGACGTCGTTCCGCGAGTGAACGCTGAGTCGAACGCCGCCAGCGCCGCCCCCTCCAGCTGTCGCTGCCCCATCTGGCTCCCGCCACCCGATGTCGTTGGAGGGCGCGCCGACGGGGGCCAGCTGCGCAGCAGGTCCAGATACGGATTCGTCCCTCCCTGGAAGGGATAGGGGTCCCCCGGCTTGATGCCGGGGTCGTTGCGGTCGGGGTTGATCAGCCGCGCCCGCTGCCGCGCGTAGTCCTTTGAGAGCAAGCCCCGGATCGGCTCCTCCGGGGGGAACGCGGGGTCGCCGTAGTAGAAGTCGCGGTCCGCGAACGCGAGGCTCATCGCCTGGTACAGCGTGTGGATGTAGCGCGCGCTGTTGTAGCCCATCGCCTTGAGATCGAAAGTCTCGAGGATGTTCAGCGCCTCGAGCATCGCGGGACCTTGCGACCACGGCTGCAGCTTGTAGACGTCGATGCCGCGATAGGTGGTCATGACGGGCTCTTCGATCTTCACCTTCCAGCCCGCCAGGTCGGGCAGCGTGATCAGTCCGCCTTCCTCACGTAGTCCGCGGACAAATTCCTGCGCGATGTCGCCCGTGTAGAACCGGGCGTAGGCGGCCATGATCGCGTCGCGCCGGCTCTTGCCCTGTCGCAGCGCCTGCTGCTCGGTGTCGACGAGCTTTCGCAGGGTGGCCGCGAGGTCCGGCTGCCGGAAGATCTCTCCCGCCTCGGGCGCCTCCCGTGCCTCAGCTGCGTGCGGCAGCATCACCGCGCGCGAGTAGCGCCATTGCTTGAGCCAGGTCTTATTGCGCTCGATCGAGTTGGCCGTCTCTTCCTCGATGGGGTAGCCGTCGGCCATCCGGATCGCCGGCTCGAGCACCTCGCGCAGGCTCAGTTTCCCGTACTCGGCGAGCATCGTCATGAGGCCGCCCGGCGTGCCGGGCGTAATGGCGGCGAGCGGGCCGTACTCGGGCGGGAAGTGCATTCCCTTCGAGCGGTAGAAGGCCGGCGTGGCGCCGGTGGGCGCGACGCCGAGGGCGTTGATCGCGATGACCTTCTTGGTCTGCGGGTTGTAAATCAGCGCCTGCGTTTCGCCGCCCCAGGAGAGCACGTCCCACATGGTGGTGACGGCGGCGAGCATGGCGCACGCCGCGTCGACGGGGTTGCCGCCCTTCTGGAAGATCATGGCGCCGGCGGTGGCCGCGAGCGGCTTGCCGGTGATCGCCACCCAGTGGCGACCGTGCAGCGGAGGCTTCTGAGTGCGCTGGCCCGCGAGCGCGACCGGCGAGAGAAAGAGGACGAGCGCGAGAAAGCGGACGGGCATAGGGGCTCCGACGGAGAATCGAATTCGGGAACTTATCGTTCCATCATGGAGCTCGCCATCGTGCCGCAAACCGGTGCCGTGCTAGCGGTCCACCATCGCGAACGCCCGCACCGGGAAGCTCCCCATCCCCCGCACCTTCACCGGCACGGCAAAAAACCGAAATCCACCGTCGGGCAGCTCCCCCAACCCGCACAGGTGCTCCACGATCGGGATGCCGGCGCCGAGCAGCAGCGTGTGAGCGGGCCGCGCGCCGTCGCTCGCGTCGTCGATGTTGAGCGAGTCGATGCCGACCAAGGCCGCGCCGCCGGCGACGAGATGCTCGGCCGCCGCGCGCGTCAGGAAGGGATGGCCGGTGCCGTACCGCTCGGTGCGCCAGTGCACGTCCCAGCCCGTGTGTACCAGCACGGCCTTGCCCCGCAGTTCTCGCCCGCGGAAGACGCCCGAGTCGAGCGCCTGACCGTCGCGCTCCGTGGCCCGGACCACGACGCCCTCCAGATCGGCGACCGCTGCGAGTGGAAAATCGGCGACGTCCTTCCCCCGCTCGTAGCGATGGGACGGCGCGTCGATGTAGGTCCCGGTGTTGGCGACGAGTTCGATCTTGCCGATCTGAAAGGTCGTGCCCGGTGCATAGCGCGTACCGGACGCCGCGCGTGACAGCCAGTCGCCGATCACCGGCGCCGGCAGCCCGGGGTAGGTCACCATGCCGTGCTCGACCGTATGGCTCAGGTCGATCAGCCGACCCCGTGAGCGCGTCACGAAGGGGGCGGCGGCGTCCACCGCGCGGGGTCCTGCCGGTAGAAGCGCTTCAGCTGCTCGTACAACTCCGGATGCTCCCGCTCCAGCTGCACAGGCTTCTCGAAGAACGTTTCGGTCGCGACCGCGAAGAACTCGGCCTTATTGGTGGCGCCGTACTCATCCAGGACGGATTGCCGGTCATGATCGACATCCCGGCGCAACCGATCGTGCTCGTCCGACAGCACGCGCCCCCACGTGCGGAGGGCACTCCCCGGCAACACCGGGGCCCCATCGCCGGCGCCGTCCTCTTCGTCCAGTTGGTGCGCGAACTCGTGGAGGACGACATTCTCCCCGTCGAGCGGGTTGCCCGCCCCGCGCACCACGTCGTCCCACGAGACCACGACCACGCCGTCCTGCCACGATTCCCCGATGAGAGGAGCCGGGGTCTCGGGGATCTCCCCGGTCTGGGGCGACCGGGCGATCTTGGGCACGAATCCCCGCGGGTACACCAGCACGGTGCGGAGTGCCGGGTAGCACGGGCCCTCCAGATGCAGCAGCAACAGGCACGCCTCCGCGGCGATCGTGACTTTCATCTCGTCGCTCACGGTGAGACCGCCGCACCCTTCGAAATGCTTGTCGGAGAGAAACAGCTGCACCAGGCGCAGCAGCCGCTGCCGCTCGTCCGCGCTCAGGCTCCGCGCGAGCGGAACGTTGGCGTCGACGATGCCGGGCCACGCGGCGGGGATCGGGTCGCTCGGCAGGCACAGCGGCGCCGCGGGGATGCGACGCAGCACGGCGGAGACAAGGAGGTAGCCGAATCCCAAAATCGCCGCTGCGGCCAGGATGACCGTCATCGGACGGAAGCGTGCGCCGCCGGCAACACGCGGCCGAGCGCTTTCAGGAGCTGCCCGTCGGGTGACCCGCCGTCAGGCGCCTCGGTCAGCACGACCGCGAACCGGCGACGCAGCAGCGGGTCCCGCATCGCCTGCGCCGCAAACTGGATGGTGAGGGGGATGAACCATGGCGCCTGACGCGCCCCGGCGCCGGCGCGCGCGACCGCGGCGTATTGCTCGAACAAGGCGAGCAGAAAGCCGCCTTTCGAGGGAAACTGCCGGTAGATGGCCCCCTTGGTGAACCCCGCCGCCTGGGCGACCTCGTCCAGGGTGGCGAGCTCGATGCCGCGCTCCGCGAACACACTCAGACCGGCCTGCAGCAGCAGCGCGCGCGTTTCGGCCTTGCGCCGCTGTCGTACGATACCCATGGGAATCAATGATACCGATAAGAATCAATCTGGGCAAACGACCTCCTGAATCGCCCGCTAAGATACCCGTGAGTATCTATTCCAGCCTCAGAACCCGTTTCTGATTGCGTCATGCGATTCGACTCCCGAAGATTGGGCCCGCGGCCACCACCCTGTCCCGAGGAGGCAAGCCCGTGACCGACCCAGCCGCCGGAAATCCCGCCGACCGCAGCCTGCAGTTCGATCGCGTCGAGCGCGCCGACCAGACTCCCGGCCTGACGTGCTCGATCTGCCGCCAGCCGATTGCCGGATCGTACTACGAGATCAACGCCAAGGTCACGTGCCTCGGCTGTCGCACCCGCATCCTGGCGGCGTGGAATCGCGGCTCCCCCGCCCGGCGTTTCGCTAAAGCGTTGGGATTGGGCGCCGCCGCGGCGGCGCTCGGTGCCGGCGTCTACTTCGGCATCGAAGCACTGACGGGCTACGAATTTGGCCTCGTCGCAGTCGTGGTCGGCCTGCTCGTGGGAACGGCGGTCCGGAAGGGGTCGAGCGGCCGAGGTGGCTGGCGCTACCAGCTGCTGGCGATGTTCCTCACCTACAGCGCGGTCGTGGCGACGGACTCGACGCTGATCGCGCGCGAGCTGCGGAAGGAAATCCAGGCACGCGCGGACTCGGGCAGCGCGACACTCGACTCGAGCGGCCCTCGGGCCGGCTCCCCGGCCGCGACAGCGGGGGCCCTCACCACGGCAGCGAAGACCGGCCACGCCCGGCCGGGACCGCTCGCGCTGCTCCTGGGAGTTGTTGTCCTGCTCGCGCTCGCGTTTGCCGCCCCGGTCATGATCGGCATCAGCAGCCCGCTTCATCTGCTCATCGCCGGTTTCGCGTTGTACGAGGCCTGGAAGCTGAACCGGGGCGTGGCGCTCAGGGTGACGGGACCGTATCAGGCCTCTCGGGCCGCGTCCGCCTGATCCGCTCGCCGTGAGCGACGCTCCTCGGGGGGCCCCGTCGAGGTGCCCCCAGTGCGGCACGGACGTGGCGGCCGCACTGCTCGCGTGTCCTTCCTGCCACCGCCTCGTCCATGCGGACGAACTCAAACGCCTGGCCGCTGCCGCAGAGCGCGCCACGCAGGCTGGCGACCGGAGCTCGGCGCTGGCCGCCTGGCGCGAGACGCTCGACCTGCTGCCCGGAGACTCGACCCAGCATCAGGTGATCTCCGCCCGCATCCTCGACCTGAGTCGCGCCATCGATCGGGAGCCGCGCGTCGCGAAGCCCACCTCGCGCGTGGGCACGAGCGCCGCGGGACTGGGCGCGCTGGGCGCCCTGCTGCTCAAGTTCAAGTTCGCCCTCATCTTCCTCCTCACGAAGGCCAAGCTGCTCCTGCTCGGGCTCACCAAGGCGAGCACGTTCTTCACGATGCTGCTCTCGGCCGGCGTCTATTGGACCATCTGGGGATGGAAGTTCGCGCTGGGCGTCGTGCTGTCCATCTACGTACACGAGATGGGCCACGTCCAGGCGCTGCAGCGCTACGGCATCAAGGCCACGGCCCCGATGTTCATCCCGGGTGTGGGCGCGGTGGTCCGGCTGAAGCAGTATCCCGCCGACCGACGCGAGGACGCGCGCGTCGGACTCGCGGGCCCGATCTGGGGCCTGGGCGCCGCAGCGGTGGCCTATGGTGTGTACCGCGCGACGGGGAGCGCGATCTGGGGCGCCATCGCGCACTTCGGCGCCTGGGTGAACCTCTTCAACCTGCTTCCGGTGTGGCAACTCGACGGAGGGCGGGGATTCCGGGCACTCACCCGGGGCCAGCGTTGGATCGCCGCAGCAGTGATCGGCTCGATGTGGCTTCTCACCGGCGAGGGGCTGCTGGCCCTGCTCGGCATCGCCGCGGTGGCGAGCGCCGGCTTCGCCGAAGCGGCGGATCAACCCGATCCGACCATCCTCGTGCAGTACGGCGTGCTCGTGGTCGTTCTGTCGCTCCTGAGCTGGAGCGCCGTTCCGACCGGCGCCCGGTAGACAACCGAATGCGCGCGCGGGACTTGACTGCACTGGGCCCTAATCGACTATGTTTGCCGTTCGGCCGTGAATCCATTGGAGCGCCGGGATGACGTACATCATTGCAGAGCCGTGCATCAACCTAAAAGACCGATCGTGTGTGGATGTGTGCCCCGTGGACTGCATCTACGAGGGGGAAGACCAGCTGTACATCCACCCGGACGAGTGCATCGACTGCGGCGCCTGCGAGCCGGAATGCCCCGTCACGGCAATATTTCCCGAAGAGGACACGCCGCCGCAGTGGAAGTCTTACATCGCGAAGAACCGGGACGTGTTCCAGGGTGCGAGCCCGCCTGGTAAGCCGCAGCGCAAGGGATCGTAGAACCGACCCCGGGCCCGACAGCCCGGGGTTCTCGTTTTTCAGGGCAGACCGCTCAGAAAATCGGCCAGCAGCCGACCGGTGGCGAGTGGCTGCTCGAGCGGCGCGAGGTGGCCCGCCGCAGGGATCAGGTGACATCGGGCGCCGGGGATGAGCGCCGCCATGGCGTGGGCAGCGTCGGGGGGCGACACCTGGTCGTCCTGGCCCACCACGATGAGCGTCGGGACGCGCACGGCACGGAGCGTGGCGGTCGAATCGGGCCGGTCGCGCAGCACGCGCAGCGCGCCGACCAACCCGGGCACGGTCCAGCGGCGCGCCATCTCGCGCACCTGTGTCGCCACTTCCGGCTGCGTGGCGAGCGTGGCGGGGGCGAGCAGGCGCGGCAGCAGTCGATCGGTCACGGCGTCCTGCCCCTGCTGCTCGGCGACCGCCGCGAGCTCGTCCCGGGCGCGCTTCCCTTCCTCGGAGTCCGCCTCCGCCTTCGTGTCCGCCAGGACGATTGCCCGGACCCGCTCGGGATGACGCCGCAGCAGCTCGAAGACGACGTACCCGCCCATCGACAAGCCGCACACCACCGCCGCCCCGATGCCGAGTGCGTCGAGCACGGCCACGAGGTCGTCCGCGTAGCGGGCCAGGGTATAGCCGTCGCTCGCGGGCGCGCCCGAGGCACCCACGCCGCGCAGATCGGGCGCGATACGTTTGACGCGCGACAGCGTAGCGAGCTGGTGACGCCATACCGTGTGGTCGAACGGGAAGCCGTGCACCAACAGCACGGGCTCACCCTCGCCTCGCACGTCGACGCCGAGCTCCACGTCGCCTGCGGGCACCCGGACGGGAGCGTGGCCGCCCGAGGACCGGGGCCCGAGAAACCGGACGATCTCCTCCGGAATCGGGGTCGCGCGCCCGATGCGGTCGATGCAGACGAAGACCATCTCCGCTTCGGCCACGAGCACGTCGTCGGCGAGACGCCGGACGGCGTGGCGCAGCGTGAGGCTGGTCGTGCCCCGGTGGGTGACCGTCGTCTCGATGCGCAGCACGTCCCGGGACAAGGCCGCTGCCTTGTACTCGACGACCGCCTTGCGCACGGCCGGCCAAACGCCGTTGCGCTCGAACAGATCCATCCCCGGTCCACGAGCCAGCGCATCCCAACGGGCCCGCTCGAGCAGCGTCAGCAGGGCGGCCTGGTTCAAATGGCCGAACGCGTCGCATTCGTACGGATAGACGGTCAGCTCGACGGTCGGGAACGGAGTCATGGGAGAGCAAACGTATGCCAAAAAACGACGCGTTGCACGTCGCCAGTGGCCAGTCGCATGAGGTGGGCGAAGGCCTTGGCGCCGTATGTGGCATCCAGGGTCAGCCCGTGTTCGGAGGCGAGCCGACCCGCCGCCTCCCCTTCCGGCGTGGGGTGGCCGTAGCCCCGCCCCAGCCCATCCACTACCACCAGGGGGAAACGGGAACCGGGAAACGCGATGCGGATGCGATGCCGTGCGAGCAGGCGTGCGGCCCGCAGCGCCAGCGACATCGTCCGCCAGCGATTGGCCACGATCCTTGGCGCCACCCGGACGCCGACGACCCGGGTCGGCCAGCCGAGTGCGGTGACCGCCAGGGTCACCCCTGCGGCAGTCCCGCCTGTGCCCAGGGGGAGGACGATGGCGTCCGGGGGCTCGGCCATTTGGGTGGGGAGCTCCAATCCCGCGAGAAACTGTCCCACCACCGCTCGCGGATGGGCCCCGCCGCCGGGAATCCAACGCCGCACGCCGAGCGTGCCGGCGCGCCGCCAAGCGGCCAGCACGGCGAGTGGAAGGGTCGCGGGTCCGCGCGCGTGTACGATCAGCGCGGCCCGCCGGGCGCAGGCCGCGGCGACGGCGCGGCTCTCGACGGTGTCGGGCTGGCGGAACTGCGCCAGCACGGTGCGGTGTCCCAGAGCGGCCGCGTGCACCGCGGTGCCGAGGCAGTGCGTCGAGCCCGTGCCGCCCGCTGTGACGAACACCGTTCCCGGGGAGACGCCGGCCAGCAGGAACTCGAGCCCGCGCACTTTATTGCCGCCGCCCTGCGCCGCGGCCCGGTCTTCGCGCTTGAGGCAGAGCCCCGCCACGCCGAGCGCGCGTGCCAGCGCGGGCGCCGGCTCGAGCGGCGTGGGCCACGCGCCAAGGCGACAGGGCGCGAGCGCCGCGCGTATCTTTTGACTGAGCAGCGCCGGATCAGACACCTGGACCCCGATCCCGAGGATGCCGATGCAGGTTGCCACCGACTACATCCGCCACGCCGCGCGCGCCGCCCGCAAGTACGCGGGCGACCCGCTCGGGGGCCCGCCTCCCTCCCAGCCGCCAGACGCCGAATTCTACAAGACCCTCGCCAAGGCGCTGGAGGAGATCGCCGCGGGCCTGGACGCGCTCAGCAAGCAAGAGTGACCTACATCCGTACGCCCGCGGAGCTCGCCGACGCCGTCGCGACGCTGCGGCGCGAGCCGCTCGTCGCCGCCGACACCGAGGCGGCGAGCTTTCATCGCTACCGCGACCGAATCTATCTGGTCCAGCTATCGAGCCCGACGCTGACGGCGATCATCGACCCGCTCGCGATCGCCGACCTCTCGCCCGTGGGCGGGCTGCTCGATGACCCGCAGGTCGAGAAGATCTTCCACGATGCCGACTACGACCTGCGGATCCTGGACCGCGACTACGGCTTCCGGGCGCGCCGGCTGTTCGACACCCGTATCGCCGCCCAGCTCGCGGGCGAGCCAGCGGTCGGGCTCGCCGCGCTGCTCGAAAAGTACGTGGGCGTGAGGCTCGCCAAGGAGCACCAGAAGGCCGACTGGTCGCGCCGGCCGCTGCCCCCCGCGATGCTCGCGTACGCCGCCGCCGACACGCAGCACCTGCCGGCGCTGCGCGAGGCGCTGCGCTCCCGCCTCGCGGCTCTGCAGCGGCTCACGTGGGCCGAAGAGGAGTTCACCCGTCTCGAGGACTTGCGCTGGACCGGGACCTCGGACGGCGGCAGCCCGGACGCGTTTCTCCGCGTCAAGGGTGCGAAGGTGCTGCCACCGCGCCAGCTGGCGGCGCTGCGGGAGCTGTATCGCTGGCGCGAGACGGTGGCGGCGGAGCAGGACCGGGCGACGTTCCGCATCATCGGAAACGACGCGCTGCTCGCGGTGGCCCGCGCCCTGCCACGGTCGCACGCGGAGCTGGAGCAGGTGGACCAGGTACCCCCCGCGCTGGGCGCGCGCCACGGCGCCGCCCTGCTGGATGCCGTGCGCCGCACACTCGACCTCGACGAGGCGGACCTGCCGCACGTGGAGCGCACCCCGCGGACGCCACGTGACCCGAGCGTCGAGGCGCGCGTCGAGCGTCTCAAGGCCGCCCGCAACCGCGTCGCCCAGGAGCTCGGCCTCGACCCCGGCGTGCTGTGCGGCCGCTCGACGCTCGAGGCCGTCGCGCGCGCCGCACCCCTCCCAAACGACCGCGCCGGGCTCGCCCGAATCGGGGAGCTCCGGCGGTGGCAGATAGCAGCGCTGGGAGACGCGCTGTTGGCGGCGCTCGGCTAGGGCGCGCTAGAGGCCCATCAGCGCCCGCACTTTGGGGTCCATCCGCTCGGGACTCCAATACGGCTCCCACACGATCTCGATGTCTACGTCCTTCACCCCCTCGAGCCCACGGAGCACCCGGTAGGCGTCGTTGGTGATCATCGGACCCGCGGGGCAGCCCGGCGAGGTAAGGGTCATATTCACGCGCACGTCGCCCCCCGCGATCTCGACGTCGTACACCAGGCCGAGGTCGATGATGTTCATATCGAGCTCGGGATCTTTCACCTGGCGCAGCGCCTGACGCACCGACTCTTGCGTGAGTTCCGCCGGCACGGTCATCAACCAGCTCCTTCCGTCTCCTCGTTCCGAACCTAGCGGGCCGCGTAGCCGCGCACCAGGCAACGGCGGCGCCGCGCGATCCAGCCGTACAGACGGCGCGCGAGCGGCAGCACCCCCGGCAGCCGGAACGGCCACGCCAGCCAGCGGCGCCGTGGCAGCAACCGGAGGATCTCCGGCGCCGCGTCCGCGCCCGCGAACACCCGGCCGTCCGGCGGCGGAAGCACCAGGTGCATCGCCGCCGCGAGGGCGGGAAGCGGAATGCCGAACGTCGCCACGCGCGTCTGATCCTGGAACGGGACCAGGGCAATCCGCTGTTCCCGGTCCCAGCGCCGCACCAGATCCGCCGCCTCCCGGCAGAAGCCGCACTCGCCGTCGTAAATCAGGGTGGCCTGGTCAGGGCGCATCGGAGGCTCGAGCCGCCGCGTCCGCGATGCGCCCGCGCACGCCCTTCAGGATCGTGAACGGGCGGCGGGCGCGCGGCGCGTACGCGCGGTTGGTGAGCAGGACGACGAACAGATCGCGGTCCGGATCGATCCACAACGACGTGCCGGTCCACCCGGTGTGGCCGTAGCTGCGTGGCCCGAAGCGCGTTCCCGCGCTCGACACATTCTCCCCGGTCGGCAGCGCCTGCCAGCCGAGGGCACGCGCCTCGCTCCCGCGTCCGAAGTCGGCGGTTTTCGTCGTAAACAGCCGGATGGTCGCCTGCTCGAGCAGCCGCCGCCCGTCCGGCAGCACGCCCTCGCGCAGCATGAACTGCGCGAAGCGCGCCACGTCCGTCGCCGTGGCGAACAGGCCCGCATTGCCGGACACACCCCGCAGTTTGAACGCACTGCCGTCGTTCACGACGCCCGCCACCGGATGCCCTCGCCATACGCCGGTCGGGGCGATCCGGGGCCTGAGGCGTACGGGGGGGCGGAACATCGTAGACCCGAGTCCCAGCGGGGCGAAGACCTCGCGCGTGGCGAAGGCGTCCAACGGCTCCCCGACGACGCGATGCACCACGGCGCCCAGCAGGATCGCGTTCAAGTCGCTGTAGATCACCCGCGTGCCGGGCGCCACCCGAGGCGCTTCGGACAAGACGCGTCGCATCACGGCCGCGCTGTCGCGGAGCGCCTTGAGCTCGGGGTCCGGGATGTCCGCCCGCAGACCGGAGGTGTGGGCGAGCAGCTGGCGCACGGTGACGCGGGCCGTCGGCGTTGCCTGGAGCTCCGGCAGATAGGTCGCGACCGGCGCGTCGAGGCGCACGCGCCCGCGCTCGACGAGGAGCATCAGGGCGGGGGTGGTCGCGATCACCTTGGTGAGCGACGCCAGGTCGTACATCGTGCTCTCGGGATCGACGGCACGACTCGTAGCCGACCAGGTGAGGTGCCCGTAGCCCTTGGCGAACAGCACCGTGTCGCGCCGCCCCACGACCAGCGCGGCGCCGGGGTAGGCCCCCTGGCGGATGCCATCCAACACCGGCGGGTCGAAGCTCGCGGCGCCGAACGAGGGCCGCGCGGGTGCCGCCGACGCCGCTTGTAGGAGGAAAACCAGTCCTAGCACCACACGCCCGGGATGCGCCGCCCGCAGGCGGGGCAGCGGCCGTCCGCGCCGACCCGCTGCCGCGTGATCACGTACCCCGTCCGCTCGATCAGCAGATCGCCACAATCGGGACACCAGGTGTTCTCCCAGCGGCCCACCCGGCCCGGGGCGTTCCCGGCGTAGACGAAGTTGAGGCCCGCCGCCGACCCGATCTCACAGGCCCGGACGAGCAGCTCCGGGGTGGTGTTGTCCGGGTCGGTCATGCGGTAGTCCTTGTGGAACGCGGTGACGTGCCATGGGATCTCGGGGCTCACCGAGACGATATAGTCGGCGGCGCGCTCGAGCTGGTCGGTGTCGTCGTTGAAGCCGGGCACGACGAGCGTCACGACCTCGAGCCAGAAGCCGCGCTCGTACACCAGTCGGATTGCGTCGAGCACGTGCTGGAGCACGCCGCCGAGCTCGCGGTATCGCCGGTCGTCCATCGCCTTGAGGTCGATCTTGTAACAGTCGGTCCAGGGACGGATGTAGTCGAGCACCTCGGACGTGGCGTTGCCGTTGGAGATGAACGCCGTCTTCAAGCCGCTTGCTTTCGCCACCTTGAACACGTCCACCGCCCATTCCGCCGTGATGAGCGGCTCGTTGTACGACGAGCCGACGAGCCGGGCCCCGTGGCGCAGCGCCAGCCGCACCAGGCCGTCGGGCGTCACGTCCGTCGGGCGCACTCCCGCGGCGGCGTCGCGCAACGCCTGGCTGGTGAGCCAGTTCTGGCAATAGCCGCAATGGAAGTCGCACCCCAGCATGCCGAACGTGAGCGTGTCCGACCCGGGGAGGGCATGGAAGAACGGCTTCTTCTCGGTGGGATCGCACTGCAACGCGGCAACGTATCCGGCGGGGGCGTACAGGGTTCCGTCCTTATTGAAGCGCACCTTGCAGATGCCGCGCCGACCCGGTTTGACGAGACAGCGATGCCCGCAAGCGAAGCAGCGAACTGCGCCGTCCGGCAGCCGCTCGACCAGCTCGCCCTCGCGCACCCTGGCGTCGAGGGCCTGGGACAGCGTCGCGGCCCCCCCGTCGGGTGCTGCATGTGTGAGCAACGAGACGATGCCGCGGTGCGTCATAGACCTGCCGCCTGCCTCCCTTTCATCAATATAGCCCGATCGGCGCGGACTCAGCCGCCCACGCGGAGCGGGCCGGGCGCGAGCTGGTACAGGAGCAAGGCCGTGGCGATGTCTCGCGGCGACAGCTCCCGCACCTTCGGCGCCGCATACATGAGGTCGCCGGGATCGTGGGAATGATCGAGGCCGATGAGGTGTCCGATCTCGTGCATCGCCATCACGCGCACGTCGTCCGGGCCGAGCGGCTGCCCCTTGGGATCGAAGGTCGCGAGCGTCACCACGCCGCCCGTCAGCCGCCCGTCCTCGTCCCACTCGAGGTCGGTCTGCCCCGTCCGCTCGCCTTCGAACTGGATGCGCCACTGGAACCGCACTTCCGCGGAAGCCGAATCGGCGTCGAGCGCGAAGCGCACGGGCACCCCCGCCTCCCCCCAGCGCTCGAAGGCGCCACGGACGGCATCGAGGAACGCGGGCTGGAAGTTCGCGACCGTGGCCGCGGTCAGGAAGACGCGCACCGGAGGCGTCGTGCGGTTGTCCCAGCGATGCAACGCCGAGTCCGCGCTGGCGGCCACGATGTCGTTCAAGTAGGTGAGCCCCGCGCTCGCCCGGATGCGACGGCGGATCTCGGAGCGTGCGAGCAGCACCATGTAGCTCGGGCCACCGGGGTCGGCCGGGGGCGGGGGGGCGGGCGACAGGGACGTGGGCGCGACGGGGGCGGCGCCAGGGGGGGACGACGTCGCGCGGGCCGCACTGTCGCGCGCGGCGGTGGCGCTGTCCGTGGGAACGAGCACCAGGGGCGCGTCGGGCGCGGGACCGGCACGCACGCGATGCGCCGGCCGCATGAAGGCATTCCACAGCACGGTCAGCAACGCGAACGCCACGGCTGCGGAGACGATGATGGACAAGCGACGCTCGACGACCATGCGCGCAATATGCGAGCGGCCGGCGTCGCGCCGCTAGCTTTGCCTCGCCGGCGTCTCTATGATTGTGACCTGCTTATGCTTGGCCGGTAAGTGATCGCGTTACCCGCGGCCCGCATCATCCGCTGGCGTGGGTGGGTGCTCGCGGCGTGGGCGGCTCTGTTTGCGCTGTTCGCGCCGCGGGCGTGCCGTGTACAACAGGTCCTCGCACTTCGGGGGGGCACGAGCGAGGCGACCGAGGCAAGTCGCGCCACGGAGCTCCTCAAGGGGGCGTTCCGGACCCCGTTCGCCGATTATGTCGGGATCGTCGTGCACGGTCCCGTCCGCTGGACGAGCCCGCGGTTCGAGACGGTGCTCGACACGCTCACGGCCGCGGTCGAGCGTCGCAGCTACGTGGGTCAGGTGATCTCCGTCCGCTCCATCGGCGAGTCGAGCTTCGTGAGCCAGGACCGCCGTACCACGTTCCTGATCGCGGCGCTCACCCCGCAATCGAGCCGCGACCTGAGCAGCAGCTACGTCCCCGACCTGCGCACCACGATCAGCGACGCGCTGGCGCGCGTCCCGGGCGCCGAGGACTTCGACGTGATGGTCACCGGGTTCCCCGCCCTGGATCACGACGTGCGCACGGTCAGCACCGAAGACACGGAGCGCGGGGAGCAGCGGGCCCTGCCCCTCACGCTCCTGGTGCTGATCGTCGCGTTCGGGGCGCTCGTCGCCGCCGCACTGCCGGTGATTGTGGGCGTGTTGGCGATCACCATCGCGCTGGGACTCGTCACCATCGCCGCGCGGTACACGGCGATGTCGGTGTTCGTGCTGAACATCACCACCATGGTGGGGCTCGGCGTCGGAATCGATTACTCCCTGCTCATCGTCACGCGATTTCGCGAGGAGCTGAATCGCGGGCTATCGTCGGTCGACGCCGCGATCCGCACGGTCGAGACCGCCGGCTCGGCGGTCGTGACGTCGGGTCTGACGGTGGTCGTGGGGTTCGCGGCGCTCGTGGCCACGCCGCTCTCCGACACTCGATCGGTGGGCGTCGGAGGCTTACTGGTCGTCGCCATGGCAGTCCTGCTCGCCACCACGTTCCTCCCCGCGGCGCTCGCCATGCTCGGACGCGGGATCGACCGGCCGCGGTGGCTGGCGCGGCCGCTCGCACGGTTTCACGCGCCCACCGGGTGGGAGCGGTGGGCACGCTGGCTGGGGCATCGCCCGTGGCGCGCCGTCGCCGTAGGCGGCGCGGCGATCGCGCTGCTCACCTTTCCCGTCACGCAGATCCGCCTCGGCCTCCCCGCCACCAACTGGTTTCCCCCCGAGTCGGAGTCGGCCCGGGGACTCGAAGCCCTTCGCGAAATGGGCGCGAGCGGCGTGATTCAGCCGGTGCGCGTCGTGGTACAGCTCCCCGAAGGCGAGTCCGCCCTCTCCGCGCGCCGCCTCCCCGGGCTCAAGGCCCTCACCGACTCGATCCGCAAGGACCCTCGGGTACGCGAAGTCCGTGGCGTGGCGAGCGTGAAGGCCGCCATGTCGTCGTTGCAGCTCGCCATCTACTACAGTGATCCCGAGCAGGTACGGGCCAAGAACCCGAAGTTCTTCGACGCGTACTTGAGCGCCGACAATCGCGTCACGCTGCTGGACGTGATCCCGGCTGACACAGTCTCCCTCACGGGGCTGATGGACGTCGTGCGGCGCGTGCGCGGCATCGTGGGGCACAGCATCCGGGGTCTCGCCGGAGCCGAGATCCTGGTCGCGGGCTTCGCCGCGTCGAACGTCGACACCCAACACCAGTTGATGCGCCAGTTCCCGAAGACCGTGGGCCTGGTGCTGGGCATCACCGCCTTCATGCTGTTCTGGGCCTTCCGCTCCCTGCTCGTCCCCGTGAAAGCGGTCCTCTTGAACTTGCTCTCCGTCGGTGGCGCGTTCGGGCTCACCGTGCTGGTGTTTCAACACGGCTACGGCGGACGGTTCTTCGGACTGGAGGGGCCCACGCAGGCGATCTGGGCCGTCGTGCCGGTGCTGGTGTTCGCCATCGTGTTCGGCCTGTCGATGGACTACGAAGTGTTTCTGCTCACACGCGTGAAAGAGGTGTTCGATAAGACCGGCCGCAACGACCACGCCACCATGGAAGGCCTGTCCGCCACGGCGTCCACCATCACGAGCGCGGCCCTGATCATGATCCTCGTGTTCGGGACGTTCGCATTCACGCGCGTGCTCGCGGTGCAGCTGATTGGTTTCGGCCTGGCCGCCGCCGTGCTGCTCGACGCCACTCTGATCCGCATGGTGCTCGTGCCGGCGATCATGCACATCGCCGGAAGATGGAATTGGTGGCCGGGCGTGCGCGCACCGAAACTCGAGCGGCAAGCAGACGGCTAGACCAGGCGTCTCAGTCGTTCCCCCCACACATCCCAGTGCCACGCCGGCACGCGGACTCCTGTCCTGGGATCCTTGAGCGGCTTGTACTGCAGCCAAGCGGGTTGGAGCCCGAGCGCCTCGCCGAGCGCGAGCAATCGCTCCTTGTCGGCGCTCACGAGGTGGACCATGCGCTCGCCGCGCATGGTGTGGCGGTGAAGCCACACGCCGCCGTCGAGGGCGAAGCACATCCCCTCGCGGCGGCGTGCAAATTCTCGATAGGGCGGCGGCGCTACTGGCAGCTGATACGCCCCTCCGCCGTGGCCGGTGGCACCGGTGTCGCAGCTCCCGAAAACAGGGCGCATTGCCGTCCCGGCGCGTAGAGGCTGGTCGTAGTGGCGGACCACCCCGATGCCGTGGCCTCGTTTATTGTCAGCGTGATGCCCACCGAAGAGGCAAAGTTGGCCATCAGCGCAAAACTCGTCGTGTACTTTGCGCTGTCGTAGAAAAAGGCCTCCTCCGCCGTCGCCAGGTTGCGCAGGTCGGATTTCATGGCGCCGACGTAGGCCTTCTCTTTCGTGTTGGAGAACTTCGGGATGGCGATTGCCGCCAAGAGCCCGATGATCACCACCACGATGAGCAGTTCGATCAGTGTAAAGCCGCGTCGAGACATCACCTGCGTACCCCCCGGGCGCGAAGGGGCGCCGAGCGGTTCACCACCACCCGGTGCCCCAGAATAGTGAGCCCGGACGGCTGTTCCTGCAAGAGCCATGCTTATCCCTTGGCATCGACCCAATTCATTCCAACGCCTATAGTTACGACCAGAGGCACGCGCAGATCGGCGGCGCGCTCCATATGGCGTTTTACCAGCTCAGTGGCGATTACCGCCTCCGCCGCTGGCACCTCAAATACAAGCTCATCATGTACTTGGAGGATCATGCGGGACGCTAGACCACCCTCCTGGAGAGCGGTCGCGATGCGGACCATGGCGATCTTGATCAAGTCCGCCGCCGATCCCTGGAGCGGAGAATTGGTCGCCGTGCGCTCGCCGAACGCACGGATGTTGTAGTTGCGATCCTTGAGCTCGGGAACGTAGCGGCGTCTTCCGAACAGTGTCTCGACATACCCCCTGGTGCGCGCCTCCGCAACGGTGCGGTCGAGCCAGGTGCGCACGCCGGCGAAGCGGGTGAAGTACTCCTGAATGAACGCGCGCGCGTCCTCCTGGGTGATGCCCAGCTGGCGGGCGAGCGCGAACGGTCCCTGCCCGTAGATGGTGCCGAAGTTGATCGTCTTGGCGCGCGCGCGCATCTCGGGTGTCACCTGCTCCTGCGGCACGCCGAAGATGATCGCCGCGGTCTGACGGTGGATGTCACCGCCCTGTTCGAACGCCTGGACGAAGGCCGGGTCGCCCGAGAGGTGAGCGAGCAGGCGCAGCTCGATCTGGGAGTAGTCGGCCGTGAGGAGGAGCGAGCCCGGGGGTGCGACGAACGCACGCCGGATGGCCTCGCCGCGCGGGGTGCGCACGGGGATGTTCTGGAGGTTCGGGTCCGAGGACGACAGCCGTCCCGTTGCGGCGCCGGTCTGGTTGAAGCTCGTGTGGATGCGCCCGGTATTGGGATTGATGAAGCCGGGCAGCGCGTCCACGTAGGTGGATTTCAGCTTGGAGAGTTCGCGGTACTCGATCAGCAGCCGGGGCACGTCGTGCCCCGCGGCCGCGAGCTGCTCCAGGACCTCGTAGTCGGTCGAGGGACCCGTCTTGGTCTTCTTCAGTACGGGGAGCTGGATCTTCTCGAACAGGACGTGGCGCAGCTGGGGAGTGGAGTTGATGTTGAACTCGGTCCCCGCGGCGCGGTAGATCGATTGCTCGAGCTCCGCGAGCTCACGGGTGAAGCCGCGGGAGATCTCGCCCAGGCGTTCGACGTCGATCCGCACCCCATGCCACTCCATGTCCACCAGCACGGGGAGGAGCGGCAACTCGATCCTCTCGAGCAGCCGGACGAGCTGGTGATCCTCGAGCTCCGGTTGGAACGCCGCGCGCAGCCGCAGCACCATCTCGCTGTCGGCGGCGCAGTAGCGCGCCGCCTCCGCCAAGGGCACCGCCGCGAACGGTCGCTGTGCCTTGCCGCGCCCCACGAGCTCGGGGTAGGTCCGCATGACGAGCGACAGGCGGTCGCGCGCCAGTTCGTCGATCGCGTGCGAGCGCCGCCCGGGGTCGAGGACGAAGCTCGCGAGCATGGAATCGTAGGTCACGCCCGCGAGCTCCACTCCCGCCCGGCGCAACACCAGCCAGTCGTACTTCACGTTGTGTCCGGCCTTGGCCACACCAGGATCGCTCAGCAACTCGCGGAGGGAGGCGAGGCCCGCGCTCGTGAGCGGTGGCAGGTTGCGCGGCGGCGCTCCGCCGGCGAGCTCACCGTCGGGCGCGACATGCGCGAACGGGAGGTACCAGGAGCGTCCCGGCGCCACCGCCAGTGACATCCCCACCAGGCCGGCGCGCATCGCATCGAGCGACGTGGTCTCGGTGTCGAGCGCGACGAGCGGGGCGCGGCGGCACTCCGCCACCACCGCCGCCAGCAGCGCCGGCTCGTCCACGATCGTGGGCTCGGCGGGCGCTGCCGTGAGCGTCGCGGGCGCCGGGGGTCCCGCGACGGCGGGTGCCCGCTGGGCCGCCGGAGCGGACGTGTCCGGCGTCCCCGCTCCAACCTCCTGGAGTCCCTCCAGCTTCGGGATCAGCGACCGGAACTCGAGCTCCGTGAAGAGCTCCGTGAGCCGCGCGACATCGGGAGCGCGGACGCGCAGCGCCTCGAAATCGAGCGGCAGCGGGACGTCGCGACGAATGGTCACCAGGTCGCGCGACAGACGGGCGAGCTCCGCGTGCTGCTGCACCGCCTCGCGTGCCCGCTTGCCGGAGATCCGCTCGGCGCCGGCGAGAATCGCGTCGAGATCGCCGAACGTCTTCAGCAGCTCCAGGGCGGTCTTTTCGCCGACACCCTTCACCCCGGGGACGTTGTCCGACGTGTCCCCCACGAGCGCGAGGTAGTCCACCACGCGCTCGGGGGGGACGCCCAGCCGCTCACCGGCGTTCGCCTGATCCACCCAATGCTCTTCGACGGCGGCCGGACCGCCTCGCCCGGGATTGAGGAGCGCGATACCGGGCGCGATGAGTTGGTAAAAGTCCTTGTCGCCGGACACGATCACCACCTGCAGGCCGCGGGCGCTCGCGGCGGTCGCGAGCGTGCCGATCACGTCGTCCGCCTCGAAGCCTTCGACTCCCACCACCGGGACGCGGAACGCCTCGAGAATCTGCTCGATCCGCTCCACCGAGCGATCGAAGTCCTGCTGCAGCTCGGCGGTGAGCTTCTCGCGCGTGGCCTTGTACGCCGGATAGGTCCGGTGCCGGAACGATTCGCCGACGTCGTGCACCCAGGCGAGATAGTCGGGACGCCGGCGCTCGAGCAGGCGCAACAGAAAGTTGGTGACGCCCCACGCGGCCGAGGTGTTCTCGCCGCGGCGCGTGGTGAGCGGCCGCGCGATCATCGCGAAGAACGCGCGGTAGATGAGGGCGTACCCGTCGACGAGATAGAGCGTCGGCATGGGGCGAAGAATAACGCGGCGGGATGCTCGCGAGAAACAAAAACCCCGCCCGACGAGCGCGCGGGCGGGGGTGACGCCGAATGGCGCGGAGGCCGACTAGACGCGAACCACGTTCGCGGCGTGCAACCCTTTGTCGCCAGCCTGCACCTCGAACTCCACCACCTGCCCTTCAGCGAGCGTTTTGAAGCCGTCCATCTGGATGGCCGAGAAGTGCACGAACACGTCCTCGCCGCCCTCCTGTTCAATGAAGCCGTAGCCCTTGGCATCATTGAACCACTTCACCTTTCCCTTAGTAGCCATTCGTTCTGCCTCCGGCGGAGTCATGCTTTTCTGGTGGGGCGCTGTGGCACCCGGCCCGGCACCGATGTCGGGCGCGCTATGAAATGACGCGCTACGGAAAACGTTGTCAAGAAAGCCCGACGGCCACGCGGGCGATCGCGCTAAGTCTCGGGCCGTCAATTGGTTGGGACGACGTACAGGGCGCGATACAGCTCGCGGTTGCGCAGCACCGAGCGGACGTAGCCGCGCGTCTCCTGGTACGGAATCGATTCGATGAACTGGTCGGGGTCCTCGGCTCCCGGACGCGCCAGCCACCGCATCACCGGCGTCGTGCCCGCGTTGTACGCAGCCACGGCCGCGTCGACCCGACCGGCGAAGCGCTCCAGCAGCTCCTGCAGGTGCGCCGCGCCGAGGTGGAGATTCAAGTCGGGGACGGTGATCCACTCCGGATAGAAGATCACGTCGAGCCCGCGCGCCGTGAGCGCGGCGGTGCCGGGAAGCAGCTGCGCGAGCCCCCGGGCGCCCGCGGGCGAGAGGGCCTCGGCATCGAACACGCTCTCCTGGCGCACGATCGCGACGAGCAACAGTGGGTCGACGCGGAACTCCGCCGCCTCGGCCTCGACGGCGCGGCGGTTCGGCCACGGAAAGATGGCGCGCAGGACGCGTGGGTCGTTGGGCGCCTTGAGCGCGGCCTGCCACCCGAGCCGCACGGCCGCCGGCCCGAAGCCCCGGCGTGCGAGCCCGTCACTCCACGCCAGCAGCGCGTCGAGCTCCTGCTGCGCCGCCCGCCCGAGGACAGTGCGGACCTCGGCCTGCGCCGCCGTGTCGAGGCCGGCGAGCAGCAGCGTGTCGACACGGCCGAGCGCGGCAGCGATCGCGGCCGAGGGCGCGGGCGCCGGCGCCGGCGCGAAACGGAGCGGCGGCAGGTCGACCTCGCGCCGGGCGCGCAGTCCGTAATAGCCGATCGAATCCTCGCGCGCGAGCGTGAGCCAGGTGGCACGCGCGCCGGCGGTATCGCCGAACAGGAGGGCGAGTTTGCCGAGCCAGAATCGCGCGCTCATGCGCTGCGGGGCCGCCGCCGCGACCTCGGCCCGGAACAACGCGCTGGCGCTGTCCCGCAGGCTGTCGCGCAACGCCTGCGCGGCGAGGCGGAAGCGGGCCAGCGAGGCGCGCAGGTCCGCAGGATAGCGGGCGATCAGCTCGTCGAACCAGCGCGCGGCCCCTCCCCAGTCGCCCCGGTCGGCCAACATGTCGCCCAGCACGTAGAGGGCGGTGGGCGCCGCGGTGTCGGCAGGAAACGACTGCGCGAAGCCGGACAGGGCCTCGGATGCCCCAGCGTCCCCGAGCCGCGCGAGGATGCGCGCGCGGCGGTAGATCGCGAGCGCCCCGAGAGCGGAGTCGCGGGCGGCGGCGCGATACGCCCGTTCCGCGTCGCGGTAGCGACCCGCGCCGGCCAGGAGCTCACCCGCAAGCACCAGCGTGGCGGCGCTCGAATCACCTTGGCGGAGCGCACGCTCGACTTCGAGCCGGGCGTCGGCGGCCCCGCCGTGCGACTTCATGGCGCGCGCGATCGCGACATACTCGGGAGGCGTGCGCGGCCCGAGCCCCGCGAGCGCCACGCCGACTGCGGCTGCGGCGTCGTCCGACTCGGGCGCCCGCGCCATCAGCGCGTACAGCGCGTCCCGCGCGCGACCCGAGTCGCCCAACGCCCGGGCCAGTCGCGCCACGTCCAGCGAGCGACCCGCCTGGGCCAGGGCCTCGAGCGCGGCGGCAGAGTCACCCGCCGCGAGCAGCGCCTGGGCCCGCGCCGCGCCGGCCTCCCGTGCCACGGCGGGCGGCAGATCCGCCAGCAGCCGGAACGCGGCCGCCGTGTCGCGCGTGACCCGCGCTTGCCGCACCCGCAGCCACGGATCGATCGACGACAACCCCGCCGCACGGGCCGCGGCGTACGCGGCCGCCGCCGAGTCGCGCTCCCCCGCCACCTCCCACGCCAGCCCCTCGCGCACGGCGAGCAATGCCGCCCGCACGCCGCCCGCGCGCCCGCGCGCCGCCGCGTAGTGCGGGGCGGCAGTGGTCAGCCCGAGCCGAGCCTCCGCCTCGGCGAGCACGGCGAGGGCCTCGCCGCCGGCGTAGTCCTCCAGCCAGGGCTGCCCCACGAGCAGGCTGCGCGCGCGATCGTAGCGGCGGGCGTGCAGCTCGGCCTTGGCCCCTTCCACGATGAACGTGGCGTTGAGGCGCGGCTCCCGCGCGGCGGCAGCCAGCAACGTCTCCGCCGCGTGCCACGGCCGGCCGGAGAGCCGCAGCGACTCGGCGCGCTGAGCGGCGAGGTCGGGAGTGGTCTGCGCGGCCGCCGGCGGAGACACGCAGAGCACGGTCGCGGCGCTGAGGACGAGGACCGCCCCCCGCGTCACTGGCGGCGACGCACCTGCGCCGCGGCGCGCTGGAATTCGGCCCGCGACAGGGGTGTCAGACGGAAGCGGCCGAAGCCGTTCGGATCCTGAAAGAAGAGCGTCAACCGTAGCGAGTTGTAGGTCCACCGGATGCCACGCACGCCGGCGCGCGAGGCATCCGTGCTGAAATCGAATACGTCGTCCGGCTCACCCAGCGTGACGTACACCTCGCCGCGGTCGGTGAGCCAGCCGGGATCGCCCGACTCGCGAAACCGCTGGTTGGCGAACTGGACCCGCCGGAAATACGCTTCCAGCGCCTCGTTCTCCGGCGTCGCCTCGACCGGGTCGGTCGCCGTATAGAACTCGCGCCACACCACCGGACGCTGCTCGGCCGGGGCCTGGCGCAGCTTGTCCACCCAGTCCTGCCGCTCGAAGTAGCGCAGCAGGCTGATCATCTGGTCGTAGTTGGTGATCGCCCATTGGTCCGAGAAGCTGACGAGGAAGGGCGTGGAGCGCGCCGCTGCGGCGGACGCCACACCCGCGTCGAGCGTGCTCACCTCGAACCGGCCCTGGCCCACGGGCAAATCGCCCGGGCGCAGCACGGCGAGCGCGCTGGCGAGGGAGTCCGTCCCGGTCAGCGCCACCGTGTCATGCCAAACCTCGTGCCCAGTCTGATCGAGAGCGCGCACGGCGAGGCGGGCCCCGCGGGGCACGCCGTACGCCTCCACGTAAAAGCGCATCGAGTCGGCGCCGTAGGAGAGCGCGGCGCGGGGGTTCGCGAGGAACTTGGGCACGTCGGCGAGCCGGGTCCGCCCGGGGCCCTGATACACGGCGAGTGGCTCGCTCATCCCCTGCCCTGCCAACCGAGGCACGGTGTCGGCGCGCTGGCCGTGCGCCACCGCCGGTGCGTTGCGGTCGCGGACCGTCACGTCGACGTGATAAACGCCGGGGCGCACGGCGATGAATTGCTGGTAGATCACGCTCTCGTCGGCTCGGACCGTCTCCTGCAGGGTGCGGACGCGCACCGTCTCGTCGGTGGCGAACTGTCGTGTGGTGCCGCTGTCGGCACGGAACGCCACTTCAACGTGATACTGAGCGGCGAAGCCAGAGCCGTCGCGCTGGAAGGTGAGCGCGTGGTTGGCGAGCGAGAGCGCGAACAGGGCCAGGGTGGAGTCCGGCGCGGCATCGGCGAAGTAGCGCACGGTGGCGACGAACGGGAGCGAGGGACCGCCGACCAGGAGTCCCATGGATCCGTACACGCTGCCCGCGTCGAACAAGGTGGAGACGGCGGCACCGGGATCGGGGCGCGCGCCCGCCGGCCGCGGCGCGGAACTGCAACCCGCGGCGCCGCACAGGAGAACTGCCACGACCGTTGGTCTCACTTGCTCAACCTCAAATCCGGGCGTTAGTTTCGCGCGTTCCCAATGCCCAGCGAGAACCTCGCCGGTCGAACCATCGCCGGCTACCGCCTCCTCGAGCGCGTCGGCGAGGGAGGCACCGCCGAAGTGTACCGCGCAGAGCACCCCGAGCGCGGTGCGTGTGCGTTCAAGGTATTGCGGTCGCGGCTCGCGAGCGACCCCACGGTGGTCAAGCGCTTCCTGCGGGAAGCGGGCTACGGCTCGCGCGTGCAGCACCCCGGCGTGGTGCGCACCTACGATTACGGGGAAGCGGACGGCCTGTATTACCTCGCGCTCGAGTGGGCCGACGGCAAGTCGCTGGCGGACTACGTACACCGCGCCGGTCCGCTCGCTCCGCCCCTGGTCGCCAACGTGGTGCGGCAACTGGCTGCCGCGCTCATGGCGGCACACCAGGCAGGGATCATCCATCGAGACTTGAAGCCGGAGAACATCGTGTACGACGCCGGGCAGCAGGCGGTGAAGCTGCTCGACTTCGGCATCGCCCGAGACGCCGAGCTGCCGCCGGAGGAGCGGCTCACGCGCACCGGATTCTTCGTCGGCACGCTCAAATACGTCGCACCGGAGGCGCTGTCGGGCGAGCTGGTGGACGGGCGCGCCGACATTTACAGCCTCGCGACGATCACATACTGGCTGCTCACCGGCCAGCACCCCCACACGGGACGCACGCCGCGGGAGCTGTTCCAGCAACTGCTCACGCAGCCGCCACGGCCGTTGAGCCAGGCGGCGCCGGACCGGCGGTTCCCGCCGGGCCTCGAGGCCGCCGTGATGCGCGGCCTGGAGCGCGATCCCGCGAGGCGGCAGCCCACCGTGGCAGCGTTCGCCGACGAGGTGACGGTGGGCGTCACGGCGGGCCCGACCGGATCCGGTCTCAAGCTCGGTTGGTTCGACGCGCTCAAGCGTGTCGTCCGGCGTGACACGCGGTAGTAGTAGCATATGCTACTACTGATGGCTCTATGACTGCAGTAAGGGACCTCCAGCGACGCCTCCGCGAGCTCCTGCGGGAGCGATCGGTCGCTCACGGCGACTTCACGCTCGCCTCGGGGCGCAGGTCCAGCTTCTACATCGATGCGCGCCGCACCACCATGTCGGGGGAAGGCTTCGCCCTCATCGGCGCTCTGGGGCTCGAGCGCCTCGACGCCCGGGGCTGGGCGCCCGCCCTGGTCGGGGGCCTCACGCTCGGCGCCGATCCCGTGGCCTACGCCATCGTCGCTGCCGCCCACGCCCAGGGCCGACCGCTCGACGCCTTCACGGTCCGCAAGCAGGCGAAAGCTCACGGGACCGGACAGCGTATCGAAGGGTGTTTCACGCCCGGAGCCGCCGTCGTCGTCGTCGAAGACGTGATCACCACGGGCCACTCGGCGGCGGACGCGATCGCCGCCGTCGCCGCTGCGGGGGGCCGTGTGCTGGGCGTCCTCGCCGTGGTGGACCGGGAGGAGGGTGGGCGGGCGGCGCTGGAGCAGGCGGGCCATACCGTCGAAGTCCTCGTCACCCCCCGGGACCTGGGCGTGCGATGACCACGTCCCGCGACGTCACGCTGCTCGTGGTCCGGTTGAGCGACTCATTCAGCGACTTCTGGCCCGCCCTGGCGCGCGAGCTCGGCGTGCTGCTCGCGGAGTGGACGCCCGGCGAACCCGGGCCTCCCCCCGCGGGGGCCGGCGCGGTGCTCGTCGCCGCGGGCGGGCACGAAGCCGACGTCGCGGCGCTGCTCCCCCGACTGGCGCCGCCCGGGGACGTACCCGTCATCGTCATCGGCGCGGCGGCATCGCACCGGCTGGCGGCGCAAATCGTGGCCGCGGGGGCGGCGGACTATTTCGCGCTCCCCGACGACCGCGACGGGCTGCGCGACACCCTGGCTGCGGCCGTGCAACGCCGCCGCGCCTCGCTCGGCCGCGCCGCGCTGGCGCAACTCGAAGCGCAGGCGCACGCCTTCCGCGACATCGTGGGCGATAGCCCGGCCCTCGCGGCGGCGCTCGAGCGGGCGGCGCGCGTCGTGCCGCATGGCGATGCCACCATTCTGATCACAGGTGAGACCGGCACCGGCAAGGAACTGCTCGCCCGCGCGCTCCATTACGGGGGACCGCGTGCGGCCGCTCCGTTCGTCGAGCTCAACTGTGCGGCCCTGCCCGCGCCGTTGCTCGAGAGCGAGCTGTTCGGACACGAGCGCGGTGCGTTCACCGACGCCAAGACCGCCAAACCCGGTCTGTTCGAGGTGGCGCACGGCGGAACCATGTTCCTCGACGAGGTCGACCATCTCGCCCCCGAGCTCCAGGGCAAGCTGCTGCGGGCGCTCGACCAGAAGAGCGTGCGGCGCCTCGGTGCCACGGTCACCCGCACGATGGACGTGCGGATCGTGGCGGCAACCAACACCGACCTGCCTGCCGCCGTCCACGCGGGGCGCTTCCGTGAGGACCTGTTCTACCGGCTGAACGTCATCACGCTCGAGCTTCCCCCCCTGAGGCAGCGCGGGGACGACGTGATCCTGCTCGCGGAGTTTTTCCTGAAGAAGTTCGGGGAGCAATACAAGCTGCCCCAGCCGAGCGTCACGCCCGAGGTGCGGCGCGCGCTGCTCGCGCACGCCTGGCCGGGGAACGTCCGGGAGCTGCGGAACGCGATCGAGCGCGCCGTGCTGCTCTCCCCGCCCGGGACCCTCGCCGTCCCCGAGCTCGCACGCAGTCCGTCCCCGCCGCCGGGCGCGGGGCCCCTGCCCTTCCCGGCACGCCTCGCGGAGATCCAGCGGGCGGCCGCGCATGCCATGCTCGACGCGACGGCGGGCAACCGTTCCGAAGCCGCGCGCCGGCTCGGCATCTCTCGCTCGCGGTTGCAGCGCCTGCTCGAGGGGAAGGATACAGAGGATGCGGAAGCTGACCCGAATTGAGCCACGTGCCTCGACGCGAACCAGGTTGTGGCCTGCATCACGTTGCGCAATAGTGACTTACCATGGCCCGGCCCTTGCCCTCTCAGGCCCTAACCTCGAGCCCGGAAGGATCCACATGCGACGGCTGCTATTCGCGTTCGTGACGCTGGCGCTGGCAGGAGCGTGCAGCAATTCGAGCGGCCCCGGCACCCCGCCCCCGCGCGCGACGCTCAACTTCGTGCGTCAGGATTCCACCTACAAGCCGCTGCTCTCCGCGCGGGGCACGTTCTACGCAAAAGTCGGAGAGGCCCGCAGGGTGCGCTTGGTCTATCAGGGGAGCACCCCGGCCGACTCGGGCGCGGAGTTCCTCCGCTTCGAGGTGCCCGGTGACGGGCTCTATCGGAAGCCCGACGGCACGGCGTTCGCCCCGGGGGACTCCATCCAGATCACGGTCACCGTCATCGACCCGAAACAGTTCCGGTTCGACTTTCAGCCGTCGCGTCTCCAGTTCAATCCGAACGATCCCGCCCGACTGAGGGTGGAGTACCACTACGCCGACCCCGATTACAACGGGGACGGCAGTGTCGATTCGAGTGACGCGGAGATCGAGGGGCTCCTGTCCCTGTGGCGCGGCGAGCCCCCGGACTCGCTGTGGTTCAAGATGGCGGCGGTGAAGTCCGTGGAGCTCTCGGAGTTCGACGCCGACGTCTTGCAGTTCTCCCAATACGCCGTTGCCTGGTAGGAGATGAGGGACCCGTCGTGCTGAGCTCGCTAGCCGACGAAGCGACACTGCTCGCCGAGCTGCGCACCCTCGTCGAGCGGGGTCGCCACCGGGAGGTGTTGGACCGGCTCGAGCGGCTCCCGGCCGAGGCGATCGCCACACGGACGCCCTTCGCCCTGCTGGCGGCGGAGGCGCACGGGCGGCTGGGCGCCCATCACGAAGCAGCACGGTGGGCGGCAGCGGCCCTGGCGGTGGCCCGAGAGCGAGGCGAGCGTCACGCCGAGCTGCGGGCGCGCAACTACCAGGGCGCCATCGCCTTGGAGGGCGGGGACGTGGACGGCGCCGAGTCGCACGTCGCCGCGGCGCTCGATCTCGCTCGTGCCTTGGTCGACCACGCGGCAGAGGCACGCTGTTTCAACAACCTGGGCATCATCGCGAACCTGCGCGGCGAGTGGCGCGAGGCGCTCGCCAGCTACCAGCTCGCCCTTGCCGCGTATCAACAGGCCGGGCTGCCGCGCGGCATGGCCGAGACGCAGCACAACATCGGAATCAGCCGGCGTGCCCTGGGCGATTACCGCGGCGCTCTCGCCGCGGCCGAAGAGGCGGTGCGGCTGGCGGAGCAGCTCGGGGACGAGGCACTCTCCGCCCTCGCCCTTGCGGGACGCGCGGAGCTGCACCTGGTCCAGGGAGACGTGGAGCTGGCCGCGGCCGAGCTGGCACGGGCGGCGGCGGCCTACGAGCGGCTCCAGCATCCGGTCGGGTTGGCGGAGGTGTGGCGGCTCGAGGCCGGCGTGGCGCGCGCGCGAGGAGACAGCTCCGCTGCGGCGGCCTGGCTCCGCCGGGCAGGCGAGCTCGCGCGGGGGCAGGGAAGCGCGCACACGCTGGCCGAGATCGAGCGCGATCTGGGTGCCGCCCTGGAGGCGAACGGCGACGCGCCCGGAGCGCGCGCCGCCCGCGAGCGGGCGATCGCGCTGTACCGCGGACTCGGCGCGGCGGCGGCCGCGGCGGACATCGCCGCCCTCATCGAGTAGGAAACCCCAAATGAAGAAGGCGGCGCATCCAGCGCGCCGCCTTCCTCCGCCGAGTCCGCAGAGCGCGAGTCAGTGCCCGCCGTCGTGACCCTCGTGCCCGTCGTCCATCCCGTCCTCGTCGTTATCCTGGAAGGCGTGGAACGACCGGACGATGTTGTCGCGCACCAGGTTCGCGTTCTCGGCGCCCTTGGCCGCCGTCGCGGGGTCCACCACCGTGCCGCCATCGCTCCGGAACCACCCATCCAGGTCGAGCCGGATCGTCACCGACGCCGGTTTCCCGGCCTCAACGACCACCGGCGGCTGGAAGGTCAACTCCTGCTGTACATCGAGATCGCCCGTATAGGTGAAGTCGGCGCCGTTGAACGTTCCCTTCACGCGAATGCTGATCCCGGCGAAATCGGGATGCGCCTTGAGGAAGTCCTGGTCGGCGGCGTCACCGTCGTTGCTTGGCTTGTGAATCTGAAATTCGAGTGCGTCGAAGGTTCCGGCCGGGACGGCGGCCGTGAATGTGCGCTCGATGCCGCCGAGCGGAAGGTCTACCAGGGCCGGCCCCGCCTCCAGTTCGTCGTTCTCAGGGCCACACCCCCCATCTTCGGATGCGGTGATGCCGGACGTGCTCGTCGCGCATCCGGCTGCCGCTTCGGCCCGTTTGAGCTCCACTTTGCGCAGCACGACCTCGACGCTCGAGATCACGAGTGTGTTGGTGCCGTCGGTGAAGGTCTCGGATGCGGCGGCTGGGGCCGCGGCCGGAGCCGTTGTGCTCCCGGCGCTCGACAGCGCGAGGCTGACCGGGGCGATGCCGCGGGAGGCGGTCCCCTCGGTGCAGGCGGCTAGCGCGAGGGTGCTCGCGATCACACACAGTATGGTCAGATGATTTCGCATCGTGCCTCCAGGGCAACGGGGACAAGTCGCTTCGGCCCGCGGTCGCGCATGACTCATGCCCCGCCGCGCCCGTCGCCGGTGAGCGTGGAATCGCATCCAGCCCGCCCGGCTCCTGGCTCATAACAGCGCACGCTGACTCGTCACGAGACACGGCGGCCCTGCGGCTTGTGTCGGACGGGGCAGGGTGTATGATGCTCGACGTGCGTGATCATACGGCAGGAGGGGCTGACCAAGTGACCGTCCAGGCGGGCGCGGCGGACCGGCCGTCACTGGCGTCGAAGATTCGCGGCTGGAAGGACGACGCCACCGGTCTCGAGCAGCGCCTGAAGGATCTGGAGACCATTGCGCGCAGCCTGCGCCGCCGCTGGTGGCTCGTGGGCACCGGCCTCGTCCTCGGCCTGATCGGGTGGGCGGTTGGAGCGGTCCGGACGCGACCCGGGACGATGGTCCTGGTGGCGGGCGCCGGCCTGATTCTCAACGCCCTGCTCGGGATGATCAACGAGCGCGGCTGGTACCGCTGGTGGCTGATCTACGCGCTCGCGCTGCTCGACGTCGGCCTGGTCGCCGTTCTGATCGTCTGGTTCGGCCACGGCGGCTTCGTGGTCGCCTTCCTCATCGCGGTGTTGCCGTACGCGTTCGATCAAGGGCACACTGTCGGCAACTTCCTGGTCCTCACGGCCGCACTGGCGTACCTTGGCGCCGTTCAGGCGCACTACGCGCTGTACGGCGGCGAGGCCGCGCTTGCCACGGCGCCGGTGCTCGAAACGGTCACGTTGATGGTCGTGGCGATGACGCTGAAGGAGATCCCGGCCACGTTGATCCAGCGCATTCGCCGCACGCGCAGCATCATGGGAGAGGCCGAGCACGGGCTCCTCGCCGTGCGTGCGGCGGCGGAGGAGTCCGACGAGCTGGGTTTCTTGGAGAAGAGCTTCAACAAGATGATCGAGGAGATCGGGGGCACGATCTCGACGGTGCAACGTGAAGCGGACGAGGTGGCGGCGTTCGCGGAAGAGCTCGCGGCATCGGCAGAGGAGCTGCACGCGACATCGGAGACCGTGACCCACACGGCTCAACGGCTCGCGGGGGACTTGGGCAAGCAGCGCGACATGGCGGAGGGTGCGCGCGGCGAGAGTGCCAAGGCCGCCGACCAGGCCGAGGCGCTGCGCGTGCGGGCGGAACTGATGCAGGCCGATGCCGCGCGCCTGGTGGCGGCGGCGGAGCGCGGTCGGGAGCGCGTGGCGCGCGCCAGCCAGACGCTGCGCACGGTGGGGGAGGAAGTGCGCGCCACGGCGTCGACGGTGGCGGGCCTGTCGGGGATGTCCGAGCGGATCGGCGTGTTCGCCCAGACCATCGCGCGGATCGCGCGCCAGACGCATCTGCTCGCGCTCAACGCCGCCATCGAGGCGGCGCGGGCCGAGGAGCACGGAGAAGGATTCGCCGTGGTGGCGGACGAGGTGCGAGCCCTCGCGGCGGAGGCGGGGAAGTCGGCGCGCGAGGTGGCGGAGCTCGTGTCCGAGCTGCGCGCCGGCATCGACGCCGCGGCGCGGGCCATGCAATCGGGGGAGGCGAAGGTGCGCGACATCGGGGCCGTCGCGGCCGAGGCGGACAGCGCCCTCCAGGAGCTGCACCAGGGGATCGAGCTGGTGGGCGATCTGGTCAACGCGACGGCGGAGGTGTCGCGCAGCCAGGCGCAGCGCCTGGCGCAGCTGGCGCAGTCGCTGCAGCAGGTCGCGGCCATTTCCAGCGCATCGTCGCAGAGCGCCGACGGGGCGGCCGCCGCGACGCAGGCCGAGATCACGTCGATGGGCGACCTGACGGCGACGTCTCAGCAGCTGGCGCAGCTCGCGGAGCGGCTGCGCGCCAGCATCGCGCGGTTCTCGGTGCTCAGCGGCGAGCAGCCGGCCCCGGAGCGCCCGGTGCGGCGCGCCGCCGCGGACTGATCATCCCGCCCGGGACACGCGAGTCACGTTCGGTCCTTGGTCCCACAGGCCCGCGTTGAGTGGGCAGAACGCGCGCAGGGTGTCCCGGTACGGGATGATCAAGAGGTCCACGTAGCGCTCCAGGGCCACCTCGAACGGAAAGCGGCGGCGGAACTCGCCGGCGGTGACCCCGAGCATGGCTTTCAAGTGGCGCCCCAGGCTCTGCGGCGACGAGTAGTCGAGCCGGTACGCCACGTCGCTCACCGACAAGCCGGGGTTGCCGAACAGATACGCCGCGTGCACGAGCCGCATGCCGGCCAGGTAGGTTTTCGGGGATGGCAGGCTCCCCCGGTAGAACCGAGACATGAGTGTGCTCGGGCAGATGCGGAGATGGCGCGCCAGCCGGCGCACGGTGGCGAGCACCGGCGCGAGCCGCGCGATAGCCTCGAAGAACGCGCGCACGTCGCCCGTCGCGTCGGCGAGCGCCGGGACGACGCGGGCGAGGATGCGTGCCGCCACCGGCGACGCAGGGTGGCCGACGAGATCGCGCAGGCGCCGCCATCCCGCCGGCTCGGAGCAGTCCACCGCGGAGCGAACGCCGGTGGCGCCCAGGCGCAACAGCGTCTCCGAGGCATCGCGATCGTGGCGCGACACGAGGGCCACGGCGGGGATCGCCGGGAACTCGCGCACGAAACGGGCGACCGCCGGCAGCTCTTCACCACGGCACGCATGTACCGAGAGGACCAGCGCGTCCACCCGTTTGCGCCGCGCGGCGCGCAGCGCATCGCGCAACGACGCGGCGTGGAGCGTCGTGAAGCAGCCGTCCGCGGCGGCGTCGAGGCGGGGCCGCTCGGGAGGCGGAAGGACGGTACACACGGTCACCATGCGGGTACGACGCTAACATGGACCGGTCAACGTCGGCTCAAGCGGGGCCGGGGCAGGGGGCCACGCCTCCCCCTGCAGACGGCGCCCCCTCAACCCTCGGTCAACGGGCGGGTCCGCGCCGCGCGCGCCGCGTGGCCCTGCTGCTCGCCAGCGTCACCCTCGCCCTGGTGGCCGGCAGCGGGTGGTGGTTCGTGCGCTTCGCGTCGCACCTGCGGCGCGACCCGGGCGCCGTCTACCGTGATCCGACCACGCTCGACAAGCTGCTCAAGCGGGCGGACGACGCCGAGCGTGCAGGCGACCGCGCCACGGCCATCACGACCTACCGGTTCGTCGCATCCGTCGGGGAAGGGGCGGGGGCCGAGTGGGCGCCCTACGCCGCCGCCGCGCGCACAGCGCTCAAGCGCCTAGGAGTCGCCGATACACTTGCAGGTCCCCCGCGCTGAAGCACACGAACCGCACGAGCTCGACCGGACCCGGCTCGCGCAGCTCCCGACGCACTGCCTCCACGGCTACGCTCGCCGCCTGCTCGATGGGATAGCGATAGGCGCCCGTGCTGATGGACGGGAAGGCGACCGACGCAACGCCGTGCCCGCGGGCGAGCCGGAGGGCGTTCTCATGACAACCGCGCAGCAGCTCCGGCTCACCGCGCCCGCCGCCGCTCCAGACGGGCCCAACGGTGTGGATCACGTAGCGCGCGGGCAGCCGGTACCCCCGCGTGATCCGCGCCTCCCCGGTCGGGCAGCCACCGATCTGGCGGCATTCCTCCAGGAGCTCGGGCCCCGCGGCGCGGTGAATCGCACCATCCACGCCGCCACCGCCCAGCAGGGTGGTGTTCGCGGCGTTGACGATCGCGTCCACCGCCTGTTGCGTGATGTCCCCCTGGAACGCCTCGAGCCTCGGCATGCGGGGGCAATCTAGCGCGCACCGCCAGGGCCGGTATTGTTAGTTCGTACCCACAGCCGGTGCGCGCGGCGTCGGGGGGAACGGGGACCGTACGTCAATGCCGGGACGTGACCTGATCGAGCGGGTCCGCAAGGCCCTGTGCGATCGCTACACCGTAATCGCAGCAGTGGGCCGGGGCGGTAACGCGTGCATCTTCTCGGGTCGGGATGCGAGCGGCGCCGACGTGGCCATCAAAGTGCTGCATCCCGAGCTGACCATCTCGGTCGCCGCGGACCGCTTCCTGCGTGAAATCCGCTACGCGTCGCAGCTCAACCACCCGCACATCGCCCGCGTGATCGACAGCGGAGAGGCGGACTATCTCCTCTGGTACGTGATGCCGTACGTGCCTGGCGACAATCTGCGTCAGGCGCTGCGCCGCGAGCCCCGGCTCCGTGTCCCGGACGTGGGGCGGGTCGCCGTGGAAGTGCTGAGCGCGCTCGAGCACGCGCACGCGCACGGCATCGCGCACCGCGACATCAAGCCCGACAACATCGTGCTCTCGCCCACTGGCGCGGTTCTCGTCGACCTGGGGATCGCGCGCGCGATCGCGCGCTCGGGCGACGATCGTGTGACCCGGAGCGGATTCGTGGTCGGCACGGAGGAATACATGAGCCCGGAGCAGGCGGAGGGCGCCCCCGACGTGGACGGACGCACCGACCTGTATTCGCTCGGCGTGGTGCTGTTCGAGTGCCTGGCGGGCCGGCCGCCATTCTCTTCCCCCAGTGCCGCGGCCGTGCTGGACATGCATCAGCACCGGCCCGCGCCCGACCTGCGCAGCATCCGGCGTGACGTGCCCAAGGAGCTCGCCGCCGCCCTGGCGCGCGCACTCGTGAAGCCGCGTGCCGAGCGCTGGCAACGGGCCCGCGACATGCGCGACGCGCTGGCCCCATTCGTCGCCATCGGGTGACGGCTGGCCCGGGCGCGCCGCGCCCGCTACACTGACGCGATGCGGTCCGGCTGTGTCACCATCGTGCTCCTCCTGTCCGCCTGCCAACCCCAGGCGCGGCGGCTCCTGGTGCTCGATCTCGCCCTGTCGGAGCCCGCCCTGCTGAACGGCACGGTGCGGCCGTGGCGCGACGAAGGGTACAAGGTCGAATACCGCCGTTTCTATCCGCACCTGGCGCGCGCCGATCTCGACCGCTACCGGGTGCTCCTGTTCCTGCTCGGCCGCGAGCCCGAGGCGCCGTCGGACGCCCTCACGGCCGGAGACCTCGCGCTGCTCACCGAGTGGGTGATGCGTGGCGGCGTGGCCGTGCTGGGCTATGATGCCGACGGCGAAGGGTACCTCGACCGCTGGACCGCCAACCGCTGGCTCGAATTCTTGGGGACGGGGATCTCGATCGGCGACCGGCTGCTGGAAGACACGACCGCCCGGGCCCTGACGACCACCGGCCGGCCGCAACCCTGGGTGGAGGCGCGCACCGTCGGCGACGAGCCGCTCGGCTCGCCGCTCGGCGAAGTGTACGAGGCCTTCCCGCTCGACCGGAATAACGTCGTCGCGGTGCGGGATCATGCGGCGCTCCTCGCCGTGACGTCACGCCATGCCTTCGTGCGCGCGCCGCGCCCCTCCCGCGCCCCACCATCGCCGCGCGGGGCCGCGGGCGTCGTGGCCGCAGCGCGCGTCGGGGACGGGCTGGTACTCGTCATCAGCCGCCACGCCCTCGGTGCCCTCGGGCCGCAGTTCCGGCCGACAACCGCCCCGCTCCAGCAGCCCGACGCCCTCGAACGAACCCGGGGGTTCCTCAGCGCGCTGGCACGCTGGACGCGCCGGCCTGCGGAGTGGGCGCACGTGCCCCCCGCGGCGCGCGGCGTGCCGGTCGCGCTGCAGCAGGCGCCCATCCCGGTGGAGCTCGTCCCCCCGCCACTCGTGCCGCCGGTCGGTGTGGATACGATCTCCCTTCCGCTCATCGCCGATCCCAGACTCGACCGTGCAACCAGCGTTCCCGAGTGGCTGCGCCAGCAGGGGATGCGCGTCCTCTGGGCACCGCTCCTTCCCGCGCGCGACGGGCACCACGTCGTGCGGCCGGGGGCCTCGCTCGATTCGCTCGTCACGCTGCTCGACGTCGGCGGGTTCAATCTCCTGGGCGGCGACGCCGACCCGGCGGGGGCGGACTCGCTGCACGCGCGCTGGGAGGAGCGCGACGCCGTGCGGCGCGCCTGGGCCGCCGCCGTGGGCCGGCTGGAGCCGACCAGCGTCGCGTGGATTCCCGTGCTCGATTACGGGCACGCACGCCGCACTCCCGCCGACTCCTCACGTGGGGCACGGGGCGAGGGGCTCGCCGCGCCGTGCGCACTCGATTCGGCGCTCTGGGCGGAGGGGCTCCCCGGCGCGTACGGTGCGCTCGGCCGGCTGGCCGCGGAGCAGCGCACCCTGGTCATCGCCCTCGGCCTGGACATCGACGGCCCGCGCGGCTACTCGATGGGCCAGGAGTTCTGCGACGCGGCGTGGCGGCGCGGGATCGCGGGCTTCGGCCCCGGGGCGAAGCTGGATTCGCTTCGCCCCGGGGCCCGCTACGCGGCGCTGCGGGACGCCGGACTGCTGTCGCGCTACTACCGCGCTCTCGAGGACGAGGTCGCCGCGCGGGCAGCCGCCTTGCGCGACCGCATCTTGAAGCAGCGGCGGGATGTCTATTTCGCGTTCCGGCTGCCGCAGCCGCCGGCCGACTGGTTCACGCTGGGCCTGTTGCGCGGGTTCGGGCTGCCCGATCGGCCGCTCCTGCTGTTCACGCCCGAGCTGCGCACGCGTGAGCTGCTGTCGCTGTACCGCGCCGGCGGCCTGAACCTCGCCCACGCAGTGGCCCTGCCTCCCACCTCCCTGGCTGCCCGCGACTGGACCAGCCTGAAGCGCCTGGTGTTCGAGGAGAACGACGGCTTCTGGCTCGACGCCGACGAGACGCCCAGCCTCGGCAAGCGCGTGTCGCTCGACAGCTTGGGCCGCCTGCTGCGGCGGCTGGCCCGCTAGCCCCGTTCCGACGTATCCCGCCCCCACGTCGAGCGCAAAGCGGCACCAGGTGTCGGAACGGGGCTAGCCTTGCCCCGACCCTTCCAGAGCCCGTAGCTTAGGTGCTGGGTGGCGGTAGGGCGTGATGGTCGCGGCATGCCGGCTGGAGTGGCGTGCCGAGGAAAGTCCGAGCTCCACAGGGCAGACTGCCAGGTAACTCCTGGGCGCCGCGAGGCGACGGAAAGGGCCACAGAGAACAGACCGCCCTTTATCCAAGGGTAAGGGTGAAACGGTGGGGTAAGAGCCCACCGCGCGCCTGGCAACAGGCGTGGCACGGTAACCCCCAGTCGGAGCAAGGCCAAGTAAGCAGCGAGACCCGGCCCGGGTCGCTTGAGCTGCGGGTAGGCCGCGTGAGGTGGCTGGCGACAGCCGCCCCAGAGAGATGACCATCTGCCCCGCTACGGCGGGCAAACAGAACTCGGCTTATGGCCCTACCGCCCTCCTCCCTATGACTTCGCCCTCGAGGCCCTACCCGGCGCAGTGGGAGCAGGTGGCGGACCTGCGCGTGTTCCGGACGACCGCGGAGGAGTGGGAGAAGCTCATCGGATGGCGCGCCGACATGCGCAAACGCGGGTGGAAGCTGCTACGCGTCGCGAGTGAAGGCAGCGAGATGGTCGCGGTGTTCGGCCGCACCAAGGGCGAGCGCGCCTCGCCATGACGCCCCGGCTGTTGCTCGTGGTCATCGCGCTCGTCGGCGGTTGCGCCTCGGGCCGGGCCGGAACGGTGGCGGCCACACCGCCTGCGGCGCCGGCCCAGCCCCCCACGACGCCCCCATCGCCGCCGCCCGGCGCTGCGCTCGCGAGCGTGCGCTACGGGCCGGGCGCGCTCCGGTATCTGCTCCATCGGCAGCTGCACATCCGGCAGACCTTGGGCGACCAGGTGCAAGCGCAGAGCCTCGGCGCCCGGATCTTCGTCACCATGGCGATCACCGGCCCCGCGGACAGCGTCGGGTACCCGACGACCTTCAGCATCGATTCGATCGTGGCCGACTCCGGCACGCCCGCGCCCATCGCGGACAACATCGTCAAGGTGCGGAAGCTGGTGTTCGCGGGTCGCGTGGCGCGGCGCGGTGAGTTCGTGAACGTCGTGCCGTCCGACAGTGCGCTCGCCCAATCCGTAGCCCAACTGCTCGGCAACTTCCGGGATTTCCTGCCGCGTCTCCCGGCGGACGGGATCAAGCCTGGCGCGGCGTGGACGGACACGGTGGAGACCACGCAAAAGGGCAGCGACGCCACGAGCTCCCGGCGCGCGACCATACACGCGACGGCGACGCCGTGGGAGCGCGCGGGCGTGTCCGGTCTGCGCGTGGAGACCAGCCAGACCTACCACGTCACGGGGAGTGGAAAGAACGCGGGCCAGCCCTACGAGCTGTCCGGCGACGGGACTGCCACCGGGAGCGCCTTCCTCGCCGCCGACGGCCGCTACCTGGCCGGCGAGGTGCGTGATTCGACGGCCCTCACCATCCGCCTGCCGGTGCAGGGAGTCTCGGTGCCCGTGATCCAGGTCGCCCAGACCGCGGTCTCGGTGCTGCCGTAGTGGGCGGCCCGGCGGACCTCACAGGGCTCCGCCGCGATCGCCGGCGGATGGTCGGACTGTCGCTGCTGCAGCTCGTGGTTCCCGCCATCGTCGGGGCGCAAGTGGTGCCGAATCGGGCCGCGCTCTACCTGTATCCGAGCGACGTGACCGATGCGCGCGCGCTGTGGGTGAACCCCGCCGGGTCCGGGCGCTTCGAGGAGGCCTCGCTCCATCTCGACCTCACGGTGGGGGAGCCCGGAGCGGCCGGCCGGCTGCGACAGCTCACGCTCGGACTGAGCTCACGCGGGTTGTCGTTCGGCTATCAGCGCGATGTGTTCGACGCCGGGGCGCGGGGCCACACGTATCGCATCGGCTACGCCGTAGGACGCGCGGGACTCGCGGCCGGGTTCGCCACTGCGCTGTACCGCGGCGGTACGTCGAGCAGCGGCTGGGACCTGGGGATCCTGTACGACTGGAGGCCGTCGCTGTCCCTGGGCGGAGTGATCGAGAACGTCGGGCGCCCCAGTGTGCGGGGCACCACGCTCCCCGTCACCTACGTGCCGAGCGCGACGCTGCGCCTGTTCGATGCGCGCGCGGCGGTCTCGGCCGACGGCCGGTTCACGTCGGGGGGCGTGCTCGGTTATGCATTCGGCCTGCGGTCCGGCCTCGGGGCAACGACGCGTGCCCCCGTGGGACTGCTCGTCCGCCTCGACACCGACCGCGCGCTCAGGCGCGCCGGACTCGCCTTGGGGGTCTCGCTTGGATCGCAGGACCTCGGCGGCATCGTGGCCACGGCGCCCGGTGACGCCGACCGGATCGACGCGCTGGACTTGTACGGCGTCTCCACCCGGCGCTTCACCCGCACCAGGGCCGTCAGGGACTGACCCGGAGCTGCCGCAAGCGTGGCGTCATCTCGTACACGGCGCGGATCGAGAGGCTGCGAAACGCCGTGTCCTCCCGCACCCCCTGCACGCTGAGGATCATCCGGAACGCGAGCCCGCCGCGCAGGCTCAGCCGGTAGCGCGCGCGCACGCTATCCCGGGCATACACCCGCACACGGTGCGGCGTCACGATGCTCACGACCCGGCGCGCCACGAGCAGCACGGTCGTGTCCTCGGCGCCGCGCGGCGCGAACACGTACAGCGCCACGTCCCCGGGCGGTAGGGCCCGCTGGCGCCGCAGCGTCTGGGTCACGCTGTCGGGCACCGGACTGCTGACGGAGAGGCGGGGCGCCCCCGAGAGAACGGCTAACGCCACGAGCCCGAGACCGGCCAGCGCTGCCAGACCTACGAGCGCCCGCACCATTCGGGCCGCGATGCCGCGTCCGGTGTGCAGACCGTCGTGCGCGGCGCCGGGCAGCGCGGCGATCAGCGCCCGGCTCAGCTCCTCCGCCGTCTGGTAGCGGTCGGCCGGATCCTTGGCGAGCATCCGCTCGATCACGCCGGCGAGGGCCGCCGGCACGTCGCCGCGCAGCTCGCGGATCGGCACCGGGTCCACCGTCGCCTGCTTCATGAGCACCGATTGGGCCGATTCACCCTCGAACGGGGGCGTGCCGGCGAGCATCTGGTACAGCACCACGCCGAGGGCGTAGATGTCCGAGCGCCCGTCCACCCGCTCGCCCGTCGCCTGCTCGGGGCTCATGTAGTGCGGCGTCCCGACCACCATGCCCTCGGTCGTGAGCTGGCTGACCGAGGCTTCTTGCGCTGCCTTGGCGATTCCGAAGTCGGTGACGAGCACGTGACCGGAGCCGTCGAGCAGCATGTTGTCGGGCTTCACGTCGCGGTGCACGATACCCCGCCCGTGCGCGTAGGCCAGGGCGTCCGCGACCTGGCGCGCGATGCGGGCGGCGTCGACCACGGAGAGCCGCTGATCCCGCTCGAGCAGCTGCCGCACCGACGGGCCGTCGACGCAGCGCATGACGATGTAGAGGACTTCGTTCTTGTAGCCGCCGACCTTGTAGATCGGCACGATGTGCGGGTGTTCGAGCTGCCCGCTGGTGCGCGCCTCGCGCACGAACCGCTCCGCCAGCCCGGGCGACGGCGTCAAGCCCAGGTCCAGCACCTTCACCGCGACGTCCCGGTCCTGCGCCTTGTCGCGCACGCGGAACACGGCGGCGAAGCCGCCTTCGCCGAGCAGATCCCCGACGGTAAATTCCTTGCCGAGCGCTTTTTGGAGGCGGCGACGCAGCGTGGCGAGATCGAGCGACATGGCGGACGCGAAACCTAGGAACGCACGTCGCTGGGCGCTAGGGACCGCCGGCCTCGCCCTCGCCTGGGCGCTCGGCGTGTGGCCCCCGCCGCTGTGGTGGCGCGATCACTCGCCCCGGGCGACGGCGATGATGCGCGAAATGGCGGACTGCCGGTCGCTGTCCGTCTGTCCGCCCGCCCGCCCGACCGCCCTGAAGAACATCGCTCCCGTGCTCCAGCGCATGGTGATCATCGGCGAAGACTCGCGCTTCCGAACGCATCACGGCATCGACCCCAGCGAGATCGCCGATGCGCTGGGCGCAGATCGGAGCGGCGGTCGCGGCTTGCCGCGCGCGCTCGTCGCTGCGTGGCGGCAGCGCGACAGGGTGCGGGGTGCGAGCACGATCACCCAGCAGCTCGCGAAGAACCTGTATCTCTCCTCGTCGCGCAACCCGCTCCGCAAGGTGAAGGAAGCGGTGACGGCCCTGCGGCTCGAGCTGGCGCTGTCGAAGGATCGGATCCTCGAGCTGTACCTCAATGTGGCAGAGTGGGGTCCGGGGATCTGGGGAGTCGACGCCGCGAGCCGCGCCTACTTCGGGGTGCCGGCGGCGCGGCTCAACGAGGAGCAGGCAGCCGAGCTGGCGGCGACACTGCCGCATCCCCGCACGTCCAACCCGACGTTTCGCCCGGAGCGCACGCTCGAGCGCCGCAACCTCATCCTGGCGAGGTACCGGGGAGTGGACGTGTATGTCCCACCGGAAGAGGAAACAGACTCGCTCCTGATGCCCCTGCCAGCGCCCGTGATCCCGCCCGCGCTCGAATCGCTGGAGGTCGCCGTCCCCCTCCCAGTGGACAGCACGCAGGACAGTCTCACAGCTAGACGCACAGACGCACAGGGGAGAACAGAGGACAGTGGCCGGGACAGCTTGCCCTGATCACTACCTACCTGTTCACCGCTGTGCGTCTGTGCGTCTGGTCGTTGCCTGTCCGGTCCGTCTGTGCAACTGTCAGTCTACCAGCCTTAGGGGCATCACCAGCGCCATGTAGCTCGCCGGATCGTCCCATCCCACTGGCTCCACCGTCGCCGCGCGCTCGGGGGCCTTGAAGGTGATCCGCACTTCGTCGGTGGGCATGTACTTGAGGATCTCGAGCAGGTACGTCGCGTTGAACCCGATCTCGAGCGGCTCGCCCTCGTACGTCACGGCGAGCTCGTCCTGCGCCTCGCCCAGGTCCGGCGTCTGCACCGAAAACTTGACGGCCCCGCCGGAGAACGCGAGCCGGATGCGGTGCGTCTGATCGCTCGCGACGACGCTCATGCGGCGCAGCGCCGCCGCCATGGCCGCCTTGTCCACGGTGGCGAACTTGTCGTTCTCGCGCGGGATCACCTGCTCGTAGTTCGGATACGGCCCCTCGATGAGCCGTGAGAAGACCAGCGTGCCGCCGGCGCGGAACCCGATGTGGTTGTCGCTGCGCGCGATCTCGAGCGCCTCGTCGGCTGCGAACAGGCGGCGGATCTGCTCCAGCGCTTTGGGGGGGACGATCAAGTCCGCCGTCGACCCGCCCTTTGCCGGCACGTCCATCTTGGCGAGGCGGTGCCCGTTGGTCGCCACCATGCGCATGTGGTCGGGACGGAGCTCCCAGAGCACGCCGTTCAGGATCGGGCGGCTTTCCTCCGTGGACGCGGCGAACGCGACATGCCCCACCAGCTTGTGCACGACGCCCGCCGCCGCCTTCCACGCCCCGTCGAACTTGACGGCGGGGAACGAGGGGAACTCCTCGCGCGGCAACCCCAGCAGCTTGAACTTGGAGCGACCGCATTCGATGCCCACGCGGGACTCGCCGGCCGCCGTGATGCGAACCGGACCCGACGGCAGCTCGCGCGCGATGTCCACCAGCTTCTTGGCGGGGAGCGTCACCGCGCCCTCGGCATCCACCTCTGCCGGTACGGTCGTGCTGACGGCGATGTCGAGATCGGTGCCCGAAAGACGCAGGCCTTGTTTCGTGACTTCCACCAGGACGTTCGCAAGGACGGGCAGCGTGGTCTTCGCGGGGATCGCCGCAGCGACCGCACTGAGCCCTTCCTGCAGCTGCTCTCGAGTGATCGTGAACTTCATCCGCTCCGCCGCCTCGCCCAGTGTGGAGATTGTGAACGTAAGAATCTACTACCTATACCTAATAGAACTACTAGTAGTAGTAGTAGTAGACGGGGAAATGTGGGTGATTCGAGCTAACGTTCGCGCGGCGCGCCGTACTGCCCGTCCACCGCACTGTGGGCGCGGTGTTGGGACTGTTGGCAATCCGCCCTCTTTTCCCACGGCGCCGCGGCGCGTCCACACCGGCCCACATATCTCCGCCCACATGTTGGCTAGAGTGCGGACAACTCTTGACGCGCCATTTCGACGCGCTCCTTGAACGTCCGGTCCCGCACCATCTGCCGCTCCACCTTGTCCACCGAGTGAATCACCGTCGAGTGATCTCGGCCCCCGAACGCCTGCCCGATCTCGACGAGCTGCATGCCCAGCATGTCGCGCGCGAGGTACATCGCCACCTGACGCGGGATCGTGAGCGTTTTGGTCCGGGCTTTGGACCGCAGGCCTTCCGGCGTGACGCCCCAGCGGCGCGCCACGACCTCCTGTACGCGATCGATGCTCGGTGTCGCCTGGCCGCCATAGCCCCCCGCCTCTTCGCCCTGGCGGATCTTGTCCGACAGCGCCTCGCGCGCGAGTTCGATCGTGACCTCGCGATTCTTGAGCGACGCGAACAGCAGCAGCTTGATGATGCAGCCTTCGAGCTCCCGCACGCTCGAGCGGATGTGCTCGGCGATGAAGCGCAGCACGTCGTCGGGAATGGTGAGCTCGAGGTGATCCTGTTCCGCCTTCTTGCGCAGGATGGCGATCCGGTGCTCGAGGTCGGGGTGCCCGATGTCGGCCACCAGCCCCCACTCGAACCGCGAGATCAGCCGGTCCTCGAGGCCCGGGATCTCCTTGGGCGGGCGGTCCGACGTGAGCACGATCTGCTTGTGCCCCTCGAACAGCGCGTTGAAGGTGTGGAAGAACTCTTCCTGCGTCATTTCCTTGCCCTCGAGGAAATGCACGTCGTCGACGAGGAAGAGGTCCACATCGTTGCGATAGCGGCGCCGGAACTCGGACATCGTGCGCGCGTGAATCGACTCGATCACCTCGTTGATGAACTGCTCGGCCCCGAAGTAGTGGACCCGCGTCCCGGGGTACTTGGTCAGCACGGCGTGGGCGACGGCCTGCATCAGGTGCGTCTTGCCGAGGCCGGTCGCGCCGTAGATGAAGAGCGGGTTGTAGGTCTTGCCGGGCGCTTCCGCGACGGCGTGTGCGGCGGCGGCGGCCAGCTCGTTCGACTTGCCGATGACGAAGCTCTGAAACGTGTAGCGCTCGTTGAGCGGCGTCGTGAGGACGCCGGTCTTGTCGAGCGCCACCGCCTCGCGTGGTGCCACGAAGAAATCCATCTGGGGGCGCTGCTGACGATCCTCCTGCACGCGGAACACCACGGCCGTCGGACGTCCGAATACGCGCTCCGCGGCGCGCGCCAGCACGCCGGCGTGCTTGGACTCGTTCCACTCGACCGCGAATTGATCGGGGGCCCCCACGATCAGGCGACCGTCGTCCAGCGCGATCGGCTCCGCCGGCTCGAGCCACGTTCGCACGGTGGCGTCGGGGAGTTCCCGCCGTGCTTCGTCGAGGAGGCGTCTCCAGGCTTCTTTAGTAGACTGCTCCATCCGCGATTCAACGAAAGGTGGGACGTCCTGCAAGGGCGGCCCGAAACTACGGCTCGCATGTGGAAAAGTCAACCTTGACCGCCGCGCTCGCGACAGTGTACGTTTCCCGCCTCTCGAGAGGAATGTATGGGTCCGACGTATCGCCCGCGCAATCGGCGGCGCATCAACAAGCATGGATTCCGCGCGCGGATGAAGGATGTGTGGGGTCGCGCGGTCCTGTCCCGCCGGCGGAAGAAGGGGCGCAAGCGCCTCACGGTCCGCCTGCCCTCCAAGCACCGGAGTCGCTAACGGGAGAGCGGTACCCGCGTCGCGCGCGTCTGGCGCGCGGCTCGGAGCTCACTGCCTGCTGGGAAGAGGGTCGCCGCTTGCGCACCTCGCATCTCGACCTGGCGTGGCGTCCCAATCCGATGGGCCACCCGCGGCTGGGCGTCGTCGTTCCCCGTTTTCAATTCACCGCGGTGGCCCGCAACCGCCTGCGCCGTCGCGTGAAAGAAATTCTGAGACGCGACGCTCTTGCGACGCTGCCCGCCGTCGACCTCGTGGTGCGCGCGAAGCGCGCCGCGTACGCAGCCTCCTTTGCCGTGCTGCGCGCCGAGTTGGCGGACCTGGTGCGTCGGGTCACATGAGCGTGGGTCGCTGGCCGCGACGCGCGGTGCTGGCGCTGATTCGCGTGTATCAGCTGACGCTGTCGCACCTCGTGTTCACGCAGTGCCGCTTCGACCCGTCGTGCTCGCGGTACACCTACGAAGCGGTGGAGCGCTATGGTGTGGTGCGGGGCGCGTGGCTCGGCCTGCGGCGGATCCTGCGGTGCCACCCGCTGCACCCCGGCGGCTACGATCCGGTGCCGTAAAAACTAGACGCGCAGGCGCGTAGACGCCCAGAGGCCCAGTGGAACGACGCATCATTCTGGCCATCTTCCTGATGCTCATCGTGGCAGTGTTGCCGAGCATCCTGTTTCCGCCGAAGAAGACGGTCGGGCGGACGGGCGGGCGGGCGGTCGGCGACACCGCCGCGGGCAAACCTGCGCCTGCGCCCGCCGCGGAGTCCTTGAGCGCCCGCCCGCCCGTTTCCCCGTCCGTCACCGTCCCCGCGGAAACGGTGTGGGTCACGTCTCCCACGTATCGGCTGGGCTTCAGCACGCGGGGCGCGGCGCTGGTGAGCGCGGAGCTCTTGGAGTATCGCTCGTTCGCCCCCGCGGACTCGGGGGCTCCCGTACAGCTCGTCCCCGTGGGCCGCCCGTGGCTGCGCTACGCCCTGACCGCCGGCGGCGACACCGCGGCGCTCGCCGACTGGACCTTCACGCCGGGCGCCACCCGCGTACGTGTCGGCGAGGGCCGTGACAGCGCGCTGCTGAGCTTCACGGCCGAGCGGGGTGGGGCCAGGATCGCGCTCGAGTACCGCTTTTACGCCGCGGAGTATCGTTTCGCGGTGCAGGGCCGCTTCGCCGGCTTCGGCTCGGGTGGCGTGACCCTGCTGGTGGGGATGGGGGACGGGCTCCGTTCGGTCGAGGCGGACTCGATGGACGACTTCCGGCACTACGCGGTGGTCACCAAGGCCACGAAGACGCAGAGCACGGACTTCCAGTCGCTCAAGCAGGGCGACCACAAGATCCTGGACGGGCCGTTCGAGTGGGCCGGCGTCAAGTCCAAGTACTTCTTCCTCGCGGGCCTCGCCTTCGAGGAGAACCAGCCGCGCTTCGGCGCCGCCATCGTGGAGGGCGGGCCGCGCACCGCGACGGCCTCGTCGCTGTTCGGTCGCTCGGCCGTGGCGACTCGGGCGCCGGTCACGCTCACCCTGCCCGTCCCTCCGGCGGGGGATTTCCGCTACCAGCTCTATGTCGGCCCGCTCGAGTATCGCCGCCTGGCGCAGCTTGGTCACGACCTGGACGACGCCAACCCGTACGGCGGGTTCCTGCGACCGATCATCCAGCCGGTATCGGCGCTGGTGATGAACATCCTGATCTGGATGCACGACCGGCTCAAGCTCGCGTACGGCTGGGTGCTCATCATTTTCGGCGTCCTGGTGCGCGGGCTGCTGTGGCCCTTGAACCAGAAGGCAATGGAATCGAGCATCCGGATGCAGGCCGTCGCGCCGCTCCTGAAGCAGGTCCAGGATCGCTACAAGAACGAGCCCGAGCGGCTGCAGCGCGAGATGATGAAGCTGTACAAGGAGCACAACGTCAACCCGTTCGGCGGCTGCCTGCCGATGCTCCTGCCGATGCCGGTGCTGTTCGCGCTGTTCTTCGTGTTCGCCAACACGATCGAGTTCCGTGGCGTCCCGTTCCTGTGGCTGCCCGACCTGGCGCGCTCCGACCCGTATTACATCATCCCGATCGTCATGGGACTCTCGATGTTCGTGCTGTCCAAGGTCGGCCAGATCGGCGTACCGCCGAATCCCCAGGCGAAGACGATGCTGTACTTCATGCCGGCGTTCATGACCCTGCTGTTCCTCCGCTTTGCCTCTGGGCTGAACCTCTACTATGCCGTGAGCAACATCTTCAGCATCCCGCAGCAGTACATGATCGCGCGGCGCCGCCTGCGGGACCAGGGGAAGCGAACCTGACCGGGAGGCGGGAAGCGGGAAGCGGGACGCGTGCTGTCTGATCCGATTGTCGCCCTCGCCACGCCTCCGGGCCGCTCCGCCATCGCCCTGATCCGCCTTTCCGGGCGCGGGGCGTTCGATGTCGCGGCGCGCGCCCTGCACCCGTTTCACCCCGACCACCCCCGTACGGTCCGCCGCGTCCGCGTGGTGCATCCCGCGACGGGAGAGCCCGTGGACGATGCGCTCGCCGCCTGCTTCCCCGCGCCCCGCTCCTACACCGGGGACGACCTGGTCGAGCTGTCGACGCACGGCGGCCTGCTCGTTCCGGCGGCCGCCCTCGCGGCGCTCGTCGCCGCGGGGGCCCGGCCCGCGGCGCCCGGGGAGTTCAGCCGCCGCGCCGTGCTGAACGGCAAGCTCGATCTGCTGCAGGCGGAGGCGACGGCCGACTTGATCGACGCCGGCGCGCCCGCGCAGGCGCGCCGCGCGCTGCAGCAGCTCGACCGCGGGTTGTCCCGGCGGCTCGAGCAGTTGCGGGCCGAGCTGATCGAGCTCGAGGCCCTGATCGCGTACGAGATCGATTTCCCCGACGAGGACGAGGGTCCCGTGGCGCCCGAGCGGGTCGAGCGCGCGTGGCGCGCGGCGCGCGAGCGGATCGCGCAGCTCATCGCCACAGCCCCGGAGGGGGAGCGGCTGCGCGAAGGGGCGCTGCTGGTCATCGCCGGGCGTCCCAACGCCGGCAAATCGTCCCTGTTCAACGCTCTGCTGGGCCGGGAGCGCGCCATCGTGACCGAGGTCCCGGGCACGACTCGGGACGCGATCGAGGCGTACGCGGTGCTCGAAGGCTTTCCGTTCCGGCTCGTCGACACGGCCGGGCTGCGGGAGAGCGACGATGGGGTCGAGCGCATGGGGATCGACGTCGCGCGACGCTATCTCGACGCAGCGGACCTGATCCTCTTCTGCGAGGCCCCGGGCGACGAGGGACCGGGGACGGGGGACGAGGCGGATCGCGACGCGTTCCTCGCGGCGCGCCACGCGCCCGTCGTGGTCGTGCGGACCAAGGCGGATCTGGTACCCGTCCCGCGTCCCTCGTCCCCCGTCCCGTTCGTGTCGGCCGTGACCGGCGCGGGCCTCGCCGACCTGCGTCGCAACCTCGCCGAGGTCGCCTACGGCCGGCTGCTCGGGCTGGGCGACGTGGAGCCGGTCGTCACGCGGGCGCGCCACCGCGAGGCACTGGAGCGCGCCTTCGCCGAGGTCAACGCGTTCCGGGAGGCGCGGGAGCGCGGGGTGGATGCCGCAGCCGCGGCCACCCATCTGCGCGCCGCCCTGGGGGCGCTCGACGACTTGATCGGCGTGGTGACGCCGGACGCCATCCTCGATCGCGTGTTCGCGACGTTTTGCGTCGGAAAGTGACGCATCCGTTCGCTCGATGTAGATTGCGTGCCGCCCGCTGGTTGCGGGCTGCCACCGCGCCCACCGGGCGCACGCGAGGGTAGGGTCGATGGCTGATCAGGTAGGGGCGGGTCCTGCGATGCGCTCGCCCGAGCGCTGGCTCGTCGTGCTGCGCATCGCGGTCGGGGTGTGGTTCGCCAAGGCGATCTTCACCAAGCTGAGCGTCACCTTGGCGTGGGGCTTCCTGCCCGTCCCCACCGCGTCGGATCGCTGGCTGCACGTGATGCCGATTCTGGTCACCAAGTACGCGGAGGGCAATCCGCTCGGCTTCTTCAGGGACTTCCTGTTGCACAGCGTGGTGCCGAACACCCAGACATACGCTCAGCTCACGGCGCTCGGCGAAGCCGCGGTCGGGCTCGGGCTGGTGTTCGGCTGCTTCACGACGCTGGCGTCGGCGATCGGCCTGGTGCTGGTGGTGAATTACGGCCTCGCGGTGCAGTGGCAGGGTTCGGCCCAGCAGGGGTTCCATTACATGTTGATCAGTACGCTGGTGGTGATTCTCGCGACCCGGGCGGGACGGGTGTGTGGGGTGGACGGGTGGGTGCGGGTCCACCGGCCGGGGTCGTGGCTCGCGCGCCTGCCGTTCGGTTAGGGAAGGTACAGCAGGTCGTTCGGCCGCTCCCCCACGGGGATGGCGGTGAGAACCTTCCGCGCTGCCGCATCGATCACCGACACGGTGTTGGAGCGGCCGTCCGCCGTGTACAGGCGGCTCCCATCCGGTGCCAGCGCGATCCCCCACGGCCGGCGGCCGACGGCGATCGAGTCGACCACCCGGTGCGTGGCCACGTCCACCACGCTCACGGTCCCGGCCGCGCCTTCCGTGACGTACGCCCAGCGCTGGTCGGCGCTGAACGCGATGCGTACCGGCTTGGTCTTGCCGTCGCGGATCGGGAACTGCTCGACCACGCTGTCGCTCGCGACGTCGATGATCGTCACGTTTCCCCCCGCCTCCGCGGACACCCACGCGCGTCGCCCGCCCGGCGTGAACGCGATGGTGCGGGGGTTCTCGCCCACGTGAATCGTGCGCAGCAGCCGGCCCGTCCTGGCGTCGAGCACTGACACGCTGTTACTGGTCTCTGCGGTCACGTACACCTTCCCGCCGTCGGGCGTCACCGCGATTCCCTCGGGCTCGACACCGACGGGAGTCGAGAAGACGATCTTGCCGGTCGCCACGTCGATCGCGCTGGCGTGGGCGACCTCCTCGTTGGACACGTAGGCGGTCTTGCCGTCGGGGCTCACGACCACGAGCTCGGGGTCGCGGCCCGCGGGGAGGGTGCGAGTCATCTTGCCGCTCGCGACGTCGATCACGCCGAGTGCGTCGTCCTGCCCGAGGGCGACGTAGACGGTGCGCCGGTCGGGGCTCGCGGCCAGACCGCGGGGCCGCCGCCCCACGACGATCGTCGCGACCACGCTGTTCGTTTGGGGCGAGATGACCGCGACGGTGTTGTCGACCTCGTTGCTCACGTACAACGACGGGCCGCCGGAGCGCGCCGGGAGGTGCAGGGCGATCGCGAGGAGCAAGGGCAGGGCCCGAGCGCGCTGCGACGAGCTGGGATTCATGGTCCGATTCAGTCGTTGAAGATCGCCTGGTCGACGTGCAGCGCGTGATCGAGCCCCTGCAGACGGTCGCGCCCACGGATGCCTTTCAGGATCGCCCCCGTGAAGTCCGCGCCGGTGACGTCCGCGTCCGTCAGGTCCACGCCGGTGAGGTCGGCCCAGGCGAGCAGCACCTTCCGCAGGTTCGCCCCGGTCAGGTCGGCTTCCGTGAAATCGGCTGAGGTCGCGTCGGTTCGCAGGACGCCCATCGACTGCGTCCCCGGGTTCACGCCGAGGCTGGTGTGGACGAGCTTGGCTCGGACGAGCTTGGCGCGCGCCATGGGCGAGACGATCTTGGCACGCGAGAGATCCGCGTCGGACAGGTTCGCATCGGGCATGATGACGGCAAACAGGCTCGCGTCGCGCAGCACGGCGTGGCGCAGGTCGACGCGGTACATCACGACCATGTCGAGCGTCGCGCCGGTGAAGTCCGCGCGCGTCGCGACCGCATCCGTCAGCGTCGCGGCGAACAGTTGCGCCCTGGTGAAGTTCGTCCCGATGAGGCGGCACCGCGTGAGGTTGGCGCGCTTGAAGTCGACGCCCGTGAAGTCGAGCCCTGAGAGGTCGCGGCCGGTGAAGTCGGCGGGCGTCTGTGCGGTGGCGTCGGCGAGGGCGGCGAGCACCTGCTCGCGCGTGAGTGGCTGCTGCGCGACGGCCGGCGCGGAAGCGACGCTCGTGGCCAGCAGCGCCACGGCGACCCGCCCAATGACGCACGCGCCGGCGGTCACTGACTCTTCGTTTGCAGGTCCGAGGCCCGGTGCGGACGGCCCGGCTTGAGCCAGCCGTCGCTCCGCGCCTTTACGTACAGGTACAACTCGGCGATCGCCGACGTGTCGAGCAGCACCTTCCACGAGGGCATCCCCTTGGCCGCGCGACCGTTCAACGCCGTGTTGACGAAGCTGTCGCGCGGGAAGTTGGCGCCGCTGGGACTCAGGGCCCAGCGGAGGTCGGGCGCGGCGGGGTTGATTCCGCCGATCGCGTCCTCGCCGTGGCAGCGATAACAATAGACGTGCCACCACTTCCACCCCTGGTAGATCGATTCGGGTACGAGCAGGCTGTCCCGCGACGTGTCCCGGATCGCTGCCGCCGTGACGCTGCCCGGCAGGAGGTGCGGGGCCCACATGACCGACGCGGCGACGGCGAGCCAGGACCCGACTACAGCACCCCGCACCACATGCTTGTTTCTCACGCCTGGTCTCTCCCGGTCAGTGGACGTGCCGTCGGCAGCGCCGCTATGGGTGCATCTCGATCATCGGCACGTTGAATTCCTGCAGCACGCCGACGATCTCGGCGTGGCGGCGGTCGATCACGGAGTCGAGTGTGGCTTTGAGCTCCTTGTCGCGGTGCCGGACGCCCATGGCCATGCTCCACGCGAACGGCATGCCCGACACGGGGTCGGAGTCCGGCAGCGCCACCATCGTGAGCGGGACGGCCGCTCGCTTGACCCAGTACCCGGCCTTCGGCCCCCACACGATCGCGACGTCGATCGAGTCCTTCACGACGGCGTCGATGATGTCCTGTGGGTGGTCTGCTTTGGGATCGGGGTTGAGGAAGTTGCCGAAGCCGACCAACCCGACGATGCCCCGTGGACCGAGTGCGTGGGCCGGCGGGGTATTGGTGTAGTCGTAGCCGATCAGGTTGACGCCGATTTTCACGTGCTTCAGGATCGTGTCGTCGAGCGACTTGATCGCGAGGCCGCGATCGGCCCGGTACACGAAATAGTAGGTCGAGCGGTAGTAGGGCTTGGTCGTGGCCACCGGGTCGAACCCCAGCGGTGCCTCGATCATGACGTCGCAGAACCCCGCGAGGATCGTGCTGCGCAGAAAGCCCCGCCGTTGGGGCCACCAGAAGTTCACGACGGCGGCGTTGAGATCGCGCGCGACCACGTGCGCGATCCTGTTCTCGAAGCCTTCTTCCTTGTCGTTGGAGAAGGGCATGTCGTACGGGTCGACACACACCCGCAGCTCTGAGGGCGCGCGTCGAGCCGCGCCCGCCACGAGGACGACCCCAGCGGCGGCGACGAGCGACGCCGCGCTACGCGTGAGCCAAGTGCGATGCATAGTGCTCCCTGCACATTGCGAAGAGGGTACATCCGGTGCACACGTACTACACCCGGCGCCGAAGCGCGTTCGCCTCGGCGCCGGGTGCACCTTCGTCGTGCGAATGATGCTACGCCGTCACGACCTCACGGCAGGGCGAACACCAACAGCGTGCCGCCCGCGTTGCTGATATTCGTGTAGTCGCCGAAGGCGCCAATCGCGCCGAGCGCGGCGGTCGGATCCTCCGGGCTGATCCCCAGAGCGACGCCCGCTCCCGCCCAGCCGCCCACTCCGGAGAGCACGGCGACGTACTGTTTGCCGTCGGGCCCCAGGTACGTCATCGGGTTCCCGATGATGCCGGAGGGCGTCTTGAACTTCCACAGCTCCGTCCCGGTCGTGGCATCGACCGCCTTGAGCCAGCCTTCCATCGTGCCGTAGAACACGATGCCGCCGGCCGTCGCCAGCGCGCCGCCGTAGGCCGCCAGGTTTTCCTTGATCTCCCACTTCTTGGTCCCCGTGGTCGGGTCCCACGCCACGAACGCGCCCCGGATCTGATCGGGCCCGGGGTACATCCGCACGATGGCGCCCACGTACCATTGGCCGGCGGAGTACTTCACGTCCACGCCCTCATAGTCCATGCAGATGTTGTTCGTCGGGACGTAGAAGAGCCTGGTCTGCGGCGAGTACGCGGAGGGTTGCTGATCCTTGAAGCCGATCGCGGCCGGACAGATGCCCTCGGTGTTCTTCTTCGAGGTCGTCCCGTATTGCGGATTGCGGACCGGGACGCCCGTCTGGAGATCGATCTTCGACGCCCAGTTCGGTGCCGCGTGCGCGTACGGCTGCGCCACGAGCACCTTGCCGTTCGTCCGGTCGACCACGTACCCGAAACCGTTGCGGTCGAAGTGCGCCAGCGCCTTCACGGCCTTCCCGCCGATCGTGGCGTCGAACAGCACCATTTCGTTGACGCCATCGTAATCCCATTCGTCATGCGGCGTCATCTGGTACGCCCACTTCGCCTCCCCGTTGTCGGGGTTGCGGGCGAAGATCGTCATCGACCACTTGTTGTCGCCCGGGCGCTGATCGGGATTCCACGACCCCGGGTTGCCCGAGCCGTAGTAGAACAGGTTCAGCTGCGGGTCGTAGGAGTACCAGCCCCACGTCGTGCCGCCGCCGCGCTGCCACTCGTCCCCCTGCCACGTCGACACGCCCAGGTCCTTGCCGCGGTGCGACGCGTAGTTGGGGTTCGCGTCACCGACGATCTTCACGTCGGCGTCGGGGCCCGTCGAATAGGCCCGCCACACTTCCTTGCCGGTGTTGACGTCGTACGCCGTCACCCGGCCGCGCACGCCGAACTCGCCGCCCGAGATGCCCGCGATCACGATGTCCTTGATCACGATGGGGGCGTTCGTCATGGTCGAGCCGGTCTTGTAGTCGGCGTTCGGCACCCGCCACACCTGCTTCCCGGTCTTCGCGTCGAGCGCGAGCAGGTCGCCCTGCAGCAACTCGATGAACAACCGGTTGGTGCCCGCATGGAAGGCGAGGCCGCGGTTCACGAGGTCGCAGCAGGCGATCGCTTTGGCCTCGGGCGGCTGGGCGGGTTGGTGCCGCCAGATCATCGGGGCGCCCGGCTTCGTCAGATCGAGCGCGAACACGACGTTCGGGAACGCGCTGTGCACGTACATCACGGTGCCAATCACCAGCGGGTTGCCCTCATGGCCGCTGAGCACTCCCGTGGAGAACGTCCACGCGGCCTTGAGGTTCTTCACGTTCGCCCGACTGATTTGGGTGAGCGGGCTGTAACGCTGCAGGTCGTACGTCCGACCCGCCATCGTCCACTCGCCCGCACCCTGGGCGACGGCAGACGCCGCGACGAGCACCATCAGACTCGCCGCGAATCCGCCGGAACACAGTTTGATGCGGTTCATAGCTGACCTCATGTTGAGGATGAGGATGGGGAAAAACGATCTACGCCACAGATGCCCATCGGTCGCCCAACGCTCCGCACGGAGCGGGGGGCCGCGTTCCCAACGGGCGACAACCATCTTCCAACTCCTCCGCACTTGAGCTTGCTGCAGGGATAGTGGTTATATCCCGCAGGCCCGCGACTGTCAATCAGCCCGGGGAAGGCTGGCCTTTCAGCCTGAAACGGGCGGGGCGCCGCGCCATACCCGGGCGCCGCCCGGGCTGAATCCCCCTTCGTACACGGCCCCGCCCGGCCCCAGCGCGCCCTGCACCCGCCCCGCCAGCGCCCGGGCCGCCGCCGCATCACCCACGATCCCGTACACGGTCGGCCCCCACGAGCTCTGCCCCACCCCCACCGCCCCCCACTCGCGCAGCCGCTCCACCAGCTCCCGCGTCTCGCCGGGCGCGAATACACCGCCCTGGGCCGGTGCGAACCAGCCGCCCGTGATGCGCTGCACCTCCCCGAGGGCTGCCCCGAACCCCATCAGGTCCGCTTCGGCGAGCGCGGGGAGGAGCTGCATCAGCACGAGGTGGGCGACGCGCTCCACTTCGTGCGCGTCCGGGGGAGGCAGTCGCGCGAACACCGCCGCCTCCTGGTCGCCCGCGAGCCCCGGCTTGCCCCGGGGCACCGCGACGATACAGCGCCAGGACGCCGGGAACGGCAGCTGCGCGAGCAGCGGGGCGACGCGGTCGGCGTGATCCGCGCGCCCGCCCTCGAGCACGAACCCGCCGTGGGCGAACGTCCAGGTGCCCACCCCCGAGCGCAGGCCGCGCTCGACCGCGCGGGCCAGCGCGGTGACCTCCGTCGGCAGGCCGGCGAGCTCGGCGGCGGCGCGCGCTACCGCGAGCGCGAGCTGCGTGCCCGAGCCGAGGCCCGCGTGCGACGGGATGGCGCGATGGACGCGAAAGCCGACCCGCAGCTCGACTGCGTGGTGCGCGGCGAACCGGCGCGCGAACGCGAGCACCCGCGCCGCGTCGGGTCCCTGGGCCGCGAGGCCCGCGGCCGGGCGGGCTTCGAGCAGGAGCGACGGTGCGGGGACAGCGGCTCCGATGCCGCCGAAGCGGCGACCCAGGTCGCCCCGCAGGTCGAGCACGCCGAAATGGAGCCGCGCGGGGGCCTCGACGAGCAGGGCCGGCTCACCGGTCATCGCGCCGTGGACTGTGCGGGGCGGGGCGTGCGGCGCACGTAGTCGGTGAGCAAGGCCATCGCGTCCCGCTCACGCGGGCCGGCGGTCTTGTCGACGATCACCTGCAGCCGCGCGAATTCGTCGCGGATCTGCTCGGGCGGGAGGAGATGGGTGCGGGTGGCCAGGATCGCCGCCTCGAGCACGGCGTGCCGGGCGCGGTTGAACCCGAGGAATTCGCGCTGGAACCCGCGGTGCACCACCCGGGTCACCACCCGCGCGCGCGGCGGCGTCGCGTCCAGCGTCTCGACTCGCACTTCGCGCCAGGAGCACGCCGCCTCGAGCACGACCCCGCGCACCACGGCGGCAGCCCGGGCGGGGAACTGGACATCGGAGATCGCGCCCCGCGCGAACAGCATGACATCGTCCGTGAGGTTCACAACCGCGGCGCCCGTCGCCTCGAGGTTCTTGAACGTCGTGGTTTCGAGGAAGGGCTTGATGACGATCTCGTCCTCCCCCCACTCGACGCCCATCGGGGCGAAGTTCGCCCCGCGCTCGTTCACGGTGGTGAGAATGGATTCGATGATCACCGCACCAGCGCCATCGGGGCCGCCGAGCGCGCGCCGTCGGCGCGGTCGGGGAGGGCGTCGCGGCAGGAGGCGGCCCCGTGCAGGAAACGATCCAGCAGCACGTAGCCGTGCTCCGTGAGCACGGACTCGGGGTGGAATTGCACGCCGATGACCGGGTGGCGCACGTGCTCGACGGCCATGACCTCCCCGTCGTCCGCGGTCGCGGTGACGCGGAGCTCGGCCGGCAGGCCGGCGCGCGCGATGACGAGCGAGTGGTAGCGCGCCGCCGCGAACGGGTTGGGAAGACCCGCGAACAGGCCGCGCCCGTCGTGATGTATCCGGGCCGCCTTGCCGTGGACGGGTCGTCCGGCGCGCACGATGCCGGCGCCGTACGCCGCCCCGATGCACTGGTGCCCCAGACAGACGCCCAGGATGGGGATTGCCGGCCCGTAGCGTCGGACCACATCAATCGACATCCCTGCCTCCGCGGGCGAGCACGGCCCCGGGGAGATAATGATGTGGGAAGGGCCGATCCCGTCGATCTCGTCGTACGACGTCGCGTCGTGGCGTCGTACAACGGTCTCCTCCCCCAGCTCGCGCACGTAACGGGCCAGGTTGAAGACGAAGGAGTCGTAGTTATCGATCAACAGGATCATGGGCTCACACCTTCAAAACGTCACGCGATCTCGCTTGGCTTCTATGATCGCCGGATCGAGACCCGGCACCTTTTTCACGTCCTCCAGGGACGTGAAGCGGCCGTGCTGTGAACGGTACGCGATGATCGCGGCGGCCTGCGACCGCCGCAGGGTCAAGCCGCTTTCCAGCTCGATCGCCGTCGCGGTATTCAGATTGATCCGCGGGCGCTCCTGGGCCGGGAAGTGCGCCGCGAGATACTCGAGCGCGGAGCGGAACTCCTCGTCCGTTCCCTTGGCGCCGAGCGCGCTCATCTTCCGCAGGGTGGCCGCCCACCCCGCGCGATTCTGGCCGACCGACATCACCACCTCCGCCGCATGACACTGCGAGCAGAGCCTGACGGTCTCCTTCCTGCCCGGCCCGTCGGGGATCTGGGCCGGCGCGTGACGCGCCCCCAGCAGGGTCGCGACGACCATCGCAGCATGGCGCACCTCAATGCTCCATCGGGAATCCGAACGCGTACAGTGTACCATCCCCGGTCGCCACGTACACCTGGCTGCCGCCGGCCGACAAGGCCGTCCGCCCGCCGGTCGGAATCGTGGTGCCGCTGTTCCACAGCTCTTTACCGGTGGCCCCGTCCAGCGCGTAGAGGACGGCGGGCGAGGAGGCAGGCGCGCCGCGGGAGACGGCGAAGATCACGTCGTTGACGACCGCCGCCGCGAGCGGCCCCGGCATATCGCCCGACATCCAACCGGACTGGAGCGTGGGCACGGTGTCGTGCTGGGCCACTTTCCACGCGACAATGGCGCCACGCAGCGCGCCGCCTGGCATGAGGAGCCAGCGGGTGTCGTTCGTGTCCGCCCAGCTCGCGAGCGCGACCGCCGCGGGCGCCGCCGCGTGGGCAACCAGCGGCGTCCTGATGAAGGCCGTGCCGCGGCTGTCGAGCATCCGGACCCGTCCATCCCGGCTCGCCGCGGCGATCAGCAGCCTGCCGCGATGATCGAAGATCACGGACGAGGAGACAAAGGCCGGACCGCCCGAGCGATAGGCTCGCCGCTGCTTCAGGGTGCGCGGCTCGAGCGCGATCACTTGCCCGTCGCCGGTCGTCACATAAATCGTTCGGTCCGGAGCGACGGCAGGACCGAGGGCACCCGCGATCCCGCCAGGGGCGCGCCACGTGGTGACCTGTTTCGCGCCGAGGTCGAGTGCCCAGATGCCATCCGGGGCGCCCCCGCAGCCCCGGGCGGTGGCCACGTAGGCGACGTCATCGACGATGATCAAGCCGCGCGCGTTGGTATGGGGCGGCAGGAAAGGCACCGGCGACTCGGCGTCGGCGCCGTTCATGGCGTTGAGCGTGCGCAGCATGCCGTCGCTCGGCAGGACGTACACGATCGCAAAGGGACGCGGGGCCGGGCGCGGGGCGGGGGACTGGGGCGGGGCGGGGGCGCCCGGCGGGGTTTCCCGGCGGCGCGCGCCGACCTGCGCCAGCGTGACTGCGCCCTCACCAGGGTCGCCCACCGCACCGTGTGCGGGTCGACCGGCGCGCGACGCACCGCCGACTCCCCCGATCACGGTCGGCAGCGCGGCGTTCGTGGGCCGCGCCAGGTTGGGCGTCATGTCACGCGCGCAGGCCGCCGAGCCCCCGGTCGCTCGTGCCTCCGGGGCAAACCGCCGCTCCCATTCCACCAGGCCAAGGTCGGTATCGATCGCCACCACGTGATCGGGCGGCGCGCCCACAAAGCCCAACGCCCGGAATCCCCGGTAGCCGATCATCAGATCGAGCAGCACCGGCGCCGTCACGCCGCGCCCCGCGGTGGACTCGTGGGCGAGCGTGAGCTTCCAGAGCAACTGGAATCCGGGCTTCCGTAAGGCGGCCGTGGAGATCTTTCCCTCAACCCTGACCCAGGACGAGCGCTGCGCGTCGTAGCCACCGGTCGTCCAGTCCTGGGCACGCGCGGCGTTGCCCCCCGCCCCCGCCAGGCCGACGCCTGCGCACGTCACGACCGCGGCCACCGCGGACGCTTTCATGGACCGATGCCGAAGCAGTACAGCGTGCCGTCGAACGTGCCGAGGTAGACGCGGCCGTTCGCGACCGACAGGCCGGCCCAGTGGTTCCAGGACGTGATCTGCGCGCCGCTGGACCACAGCTCCTCGCCGGTCTGGCCGTCGAGCGCGTGCAGGACTGCGTGGGTGGAATTCTTGATGCGCACCTCGGCCTGGTTGGCCCGAAGGCCCAGCTCCGGCGTAGCCTGTGTGGTGCTCTCGCCGCTGCCGTAGGCGAAGACGACCCCGTTCGCGACGACCGGGGGCTCGGCACGGCTCATGTCGCGCGAGATCCAGGCGGGTGCGAGCTGGAGGCCGCCGTCCCGCTCTTCGAGCTTGAACGCGGCGATCGCGCCGTGCTCGACGTCGCCGTGCACCACCGGCGCTGTGAAGAGCGAGTGTTTGGGTCCCCAGAACGGCGCCAAAACCCAGCGCGTGCCGCTGGCGTCCACCCAGGTCGTCATCGCGCCCCAGATGCCCGCGGAGGCGAAATTGACGCCCTCATTGCACAAGAGCGGCGTGCGATACAGCGGCGTGCGATGGTCATCGCCGCCGATGGACTCCGTGTCCATCAGGTACACGCGACACTCCTTGCCTGCCGAGACCATGAGTTCCCGGCCTTTGTAATCGAAGATCGCGGGCGTCACCTGCATGTCCAGGTCGCGCTTGAACAGCCACTCGGCGTTCGACGGTGCGAAGTAGTCCGCCAGCTCGAGCGCTTTCGTGGTCGGGTTCTGCTGAACCCCGATGATGCCGTTGCCGTAGATCCCGCGCTCCGGATCCCACGGCCCGTCCCCGGTGCCCGTGTACATGATGCCCTTCGAGCTGATCGCGGGCCCGGTGCGGCCCCACATGCCGCCCCCCGCGGGTCCCCAGCTGCCGACCCGGCCGGTGGCGAGGTCGTAGGCATAAACCATGTTCGGATGACCGCCGCACCCTTGAGCGGTGTGCGTGTAGATCACGTTTTTCCAGAGGTTCAACGCGTAGGGCTTCCCGTTCGGCGGCATGAACTTCGCGGGCGGCGCCGCATCCGCGCCATCGGCGACGTCCACCTGGTGGAGCGTCCCGTCCCACGACACGGCGTAGATCGTGTACCGTCCCGGTACCGTGGTGGGACCGATCACCGGCGTCGCGGTGATGCCGCCGGGGCACATGAGACCGCTCCGGGGAGTGGTGTCGCCCACCGACGCATGATCGAAGCGCTTCTTCCAGAGCAGCACGCCGCGCCCGGCGTCGATCGCGTACAGGTTGTCCGACACCCCCGTCACCACCACGATCTGTGTCGGTCCCTCGCGCGTGTCCACGCGGCCCACCACGAGCGCCGGCAACAGCGAATGCATTTCCCGCGGCGCGTTGTCGAGCGTGATCTTCCACAGCAGCCGGATGTCCTTGGCCCGGCCGGTCGTCAGGACGGTCTCGTCGCGCTGCCACGCGGTACGCTGTGGGTTGCCACCGTCCGTGAGCCAGTCCGCGTGCGCCCGCGTAGTCGGGACGGAGTCCGCACCCGTCAGGCGGATGTTCCGGAATTCGATCTTCATGGGCGGGCCGGCGTGGAGCTGCAGACCCAGCAGCCCCTCTTTGTCCCGCCGCTCGTCGTCGTCCACCAGCAGGCTGGTCACGTGGCCGTTCACCAGTTCCACGATGGCGTTGCCGCGCGCGACCACCTGCAGCTCGTTCCAGTCCCGCTTTTTCATGAACGACTTCACCACGTCGGGCTGGGCCACCCACCCGAGCGCCTGCAACTGGCCGTCCGCGGCGACGCGCACGGCTTGGCCTGGTCTCGCGAGAAACCCGCGTCCCCGCTCTTCGTAGATCTGGCCGGTGTACGCGTCGGCCGCGTCGATGTCGGCCTGATAGCCCTTCATTACCCAACGCCCCGCGTCCGGAAGCAGCGCGCTCCGGAACTGGACGCCGCTGTTCCCGGCGGGGCTGCTGGCGCTCATTCGGTATTCGAGCCTCAGCACGAAGTCCCGGGTCGTGCCGCCCCGCCAGATAATGAAGGTGTTCGCCTTGAGCGGTTTGTCGGCCCTGGTTTCGCCGACGATCGCCCCGTCCTCGACTCGCCAGAATGCAGGGTCGCCGTCCCAGCCGGCGAGCGTCGTGCCGTCGAAGATAGTCCCAGCGCCGGCGCTGTCCGCGGGCGCCTGCTGCGCCGAGGCGGGCGGGGCGGCGAGCGCGCACATCACCGCCGCGCGCCACGCGAGGCTCGAGAGTCCGTTCGGGCTCATGGTCGCAATGCGGCGATCAATCCCCGCGCCTTGTCCAAGGTTTCCCGGTACTCCTGCTCGGGATCGGAATCGACTACGATGCCGCCGCCGACTTGAAAATACACGTCGCGCCCCCGCACCAGATAGGTTCGGATCACGATGCTCGCCTCCAGCGTGCCGGTCGTGCTCACGTAGCCGATGGCGCCGCAGTACACACCTCGCGCGGTCGGCTCGAGCTCCGCGATGATCTGCATTGCGCGGACTTTCGGAGCGCCGGTGATGGAACCGCCGGGAAACGCGGCGCGCAGCACATCCACCGCGTCCTGCCCGGGTGCCAGGTCGCCCACGACCGTAGAAACGAGGTGGTGCACCGTCGCATAATGCTCGAGAGCGAACAGCTCCGGCACCCGCACCGAGCCGGGCCGACACACCCGCGACAGATCGTTCCGCAACAGGTCGACGATCATCACGTTTTCGGCCCGGTCCTTCTCGCTCTCGGCGAGGGCGAGCGCGAGCGCCGCGTCGTGCTCGGGCCCGACCCCCCGGGGCCTCGTACCTTTGATGGGCCGGGTTTCCACCCGGCCGTCGGGCTGCACGCGCAGGAAGCGCTCCGGGGACGAGCTCGCCACGACCACGTCGCCGAACCCGAGGAAGGCGGCGAAGGGCGCCGGGTTGCGGCGACGCAACCGGCCGTACAACGCCAGCGGAGTGTCCGCGAGCGGTGCCTCGAGCCGCTGCGACAGGTTCGCCTGGAAGATGTCGCCCGCGCGGATGTACTCGATGACCCGGGCGACGGCGTCGAGATAGCCGTCGTGCGTGAAATTGGAACGGACGTCCGGGATGTCGGGCACGGGGTAAGACGGGGCGGCTGGACGGACGGGACGCGGGGGGTCTCCCTGCGCCACAAAACGACGCAGTCGCTCCGGGAGACCCCCCGCGCCCCGTCCGCGTGGCCGTCGGTCCGCCATGGTCTCCTTGACCAACGCCACCCGGCTCGCTGCCCGCTTGCTGCGTGCCGCGCCCCGCTCGGGCATCCCCGTCGAGATCAGCCACGCCCTGCCGGCCTGGTGATCCCAGGCGATCACCCAGTCGTACAGGCCCAGCAGCACGTCGGGTACGGCGAGGTCGTCGTAGCGGGTCCGGGGGACGCGCTCCAGCGCCGCGCCCCAGTCGTAGCCCACGTATCCGGCCGCGCCGCCCTGGAACGGCGGGAGGTCCGCCACCGCGGCCCCGACGTGTGGGGCGAGCAGCGCCCGCGCGTGCGCGAGCGGATCCGCATCGATGCGGATCCACCGTCCGTCGACGAGCTGTTGGGTGAGCCGACGCTTGGCCCGCACGGCCGTGAACGGATCGGCGGCGAGAAACGAGTGGCGCCCGAGCTGCCCGGGGTCGCTCGCGCTGTCGAGGAACACGACGTACGGCAGCTCGGCGAGGCGCGCGCAGCAGTCGAATGGGTCGGGAGCGGGTGCCAGCTCTTCCACGAGCGGTGCCGCGTCGCTCACCGGCGGGTTTTGGTGCGGGACGCGCTCCGGGCGCGCGAGCGCGTGGAGCGTTGCGTGAGCTTCACGTGCTCGGGGCCGCGGTCGTCCGGGGGCGTGAGGTACCCCCACTGCAGCGCTCCCTCCTGGCGATACGTCTTTCCGAGGGTGACGGCGAGCTTCGCTTTCGCGAGCTCGCGGCCCAGGTAAAAGGCATGCGTCGGCTCGTCCACGTCGAGCTGCGCGAAGATCTCGTGGATGTCCGTGCCGCGCACGAACTTCTCGCTGTTGAACACCGTGATCGTGTCGCGATCGGCGAAAATGCGGAAGTTGGGGTCCGTGACGGCGCGCTGCAGCTCGCGCAGCTCCGCCTCGCTGTAGGCGAGCACCGCCGGGTCCTTCACCGTCACGAGCCGATCGTCCACACCCTTCGGGAGCGTGTGCTGCGTGACGGCGTGGTACATCAGGCGCCGGGCGACGTCGATCTCCCGTACGGCGCCGCGCGCCCAGGGAATGACCTCGGTGGTGAGCACGGCGCGCACGCCGAGCTCCTGGCAGATCGCCAGCAGCAGGGCGTTCACACCGGTCGTGTCGGCGGCGGTGAGCTCGGTGATGTTCCCGATCCCCATGAACAGCGGCGCCGCGGGGTAACGTCGCCGTGCCTCCGCGTAGCGCTCCAGCGAGCGCATGAACCCGAAGCCGATCGGCTCGATGATGGGATCGATGAGGTACGACACGCCCCAGCGGTCGAGCGCCGCGATGCTCGGCTCGAGGCTCTCGGGTCCCCGGCCCACGTCGGGGATCACCACCACGCGCGTCTTCGTGCCGGCGAAATCGTGTGCGACCTCGAGGTTGGAGCCGTTCACGCTCAGGACGAGCTCGGCCCCGGCCCGCACCGCGATGCCGATCTCGGCAGGGTCGAGGGAGTCGATGCTCACGCGCATCCCGGCGCCGACCAGCTCGCCCACCACGTCGGCCAGGCCGGGGAACTCCCGGCCGGGAGTGCAGCCGATATCGATCAGGTCGGCGCCGCTCGCGCGGTAATGCTCCGCTTCGCGGCGGATCGCTTCCCGTGCGAGCCGGGGCGCGTTGTTCACCTCGGCCACGATCTCGATGTCGTAGGCCCCGTAGTCGCGTGCCGCCGCGGCCCGTCCGAAGTATTCGGGAATCTGCCGCAGGTCCTTGGGGCCCTTCTCCACGGGCACACCGAGCTTCTGCGCGACGAGCGCCGGATCGCCCTCGCACAGCCCGGGGAGCAGCACGAGATCGGTGTCGGGGGAAGACGGCGCGTCGAGGAAGCGCGCGATCCACGGCGTGGTCATGAGAGCGGCCACCGTGATCCGCATGACCGCCACGTCCCACGCGAACGGGGGAGCCATGCCGGTGACCACCCGGCGCAGCGCGGGCTCCGCGAGCTTCCCGGTGACGAACAGGACGCGGCGCGGGGCGCGCGGCGCCGCCGTCACCGCGGATCGCCCGCGCGCACGAACTTGTTGGGCGTGCCTTCGAGCGCGCCCCCCTTGGGGCGCCACAGAACCGTCTCTTCGATCTTGCGCGCCAGCTCGAAGTCCTTGTCGGTGATCCCGCCCGCCGCATGGTTCTGGAGCTTCACGATCACACGCCCCCACGTGACCGACAGATCGGGGTGATGGTACGCCGCCTCGGCGACATACCCGATGGCGTTGACGAGCATGAGCGTGGTCGGCCAGCCGTCCGTCTTGTACGTGCGGCGGATCCAGCCGTCTTCGTACCACCAGCCGGGAAAGTCCTTGAGCTTGGCTTCGATCTGGGCGTCGGAATACGTGGGCTCTTTCGCTGCCATGGCGGCTCCTTGGTCCGGGCTAGATGACGCTCCCGCCGTTGACCGACAACATCTGGCCGGTCACGTAGCGCGCCGCGTCGGAAGCGAGGTAAACGGCCGCATGGGCGATGTCCTCCGGCGTGCCCCAGCGCCCCAGCGGGATCGACTTCGTGATGCGCTGCTTGACGCCCTCATCGAGCCCGCTGCCGTAGGCGGTCTCGATCCAGCCGGGGCCCAGCACGTTGACGCGGATGTGCGGCGCGGCCGCCTGGGCGAGCGCGCGGCTGAACGAGTACACGCCCCCCTTCGCGGCGCAGAACACCTGGGCGTACTCGCCCTTCATCCCGCCGGCCAGCACGTGGTCCCACGACATGTTCAGGATGACGCCGCCGGGAGGCTGCCCGCGCATCAACTCGACCGCCTTCCACGAGGCCAGCACCGTGCCCCGGAGGTCGACCGCGAGCAACCGGTCGAGCTTCTCCGTCCAGGAGAGGCGCGACGCCGCCCCGGTGAGAATGTCGGCGCCCGCGTTGTTCACCCACACGTCCACGCGACCGAACGCCCGGCGAACCGCGTCCGCTAGAGCGTCGACATCGCGACCCTCCGCGATGTCCGCCTGAAGCGGCTCCGCCCGGCGTCCGGCCGCGCGCGCCTGCTCCGCGGTCTCCTCGGCGCCGCGGCGGTTGCCGCGGTAGGTGAGCGCCACATCCGCACCTGCCGCCGCGTACGCCAGCGCAATGGCGCGTCCGATGCCGCTCGACGCACCCGTGATCAGCGCGATCTTGCCGCTGAGCGAGAGCGTCGGGACGGCCGCGCCTTCGGCGTCGGGCGCCGCGTGCAATACTTCGTCCGTCTGTCGTTTTGACATCGCGTCTCCGGAAGCCTAACCTATCGGCGGCTTCACGATACCCACAAGGGAGCGCACGGAAATGCGTCTGTTGGTGAGCGTCCGAGGGCCCGTGGAAGCGCGCGCCGCGGTCGCGGGTGGTGCCGACGTGGTCGATGCGAAGGACCCGGCGCGCGGCGCCCTGGGTCCCGTGCGGCTCGACCGGCTCGCGGCGATCCGCCGGGCCGTGGGCGCGGCGCGCCCCGTGAGCGCGGCCCTTGGCGACGCCCGCGATGACGCGAGCGCCGAAGCCGCGGCGGCCACGGCGGCGGGGCTGGCGTTCGTGAAGCTCGGCTTCGGCGGGATCACGAGCGAGGCGCAGGCGCAGCGCCTGGCACGCGCCGCCCGCCGCGGCGCCCCGGCGGAGACGGCTTTGGTCCTCGTGGCCTACGCGGACTGGCGCCGGGTGGACAGCCTCACGCCGGCCCGCCTGGTGACGGTGGCCGCGGAGAGCGGTGCCGCGGGCCTGCTGCTCGACACGGCCTGGAAGGACGCCCCGCTCTTCGCCCTCGAGTCTCCGGACGCGGTCGCGGCGTGGGTCGCCGCCGCGCGCGCGGCGGGGCTGTTCGCGGCGCTGGCCGGAAGTCTCTCGGGACGGGACTTCGCGACGGCGCGCGCCCTCGGCGCGGAGCTCGTGGGGGTACGCGGCGCGGCGTGCATCGGGGGCCGGAGGGGCCGCGTGTCCCGGGATCGGGTCGCGGCCCTACGGCGCCTGGTCCGCGCGGCGCCCGCGCTCTCGGTCGGGGCCCTCCCGTAGCGCCACGTCCAGCTGTCCCAGATCATCCGCGGTCACGACCAGGTGCTCCACGCCGGGCGGGAGCGTGCGGAGGAAATGCGAGTCGACGAGCTTCTTGTGCTCTCCGTCCGCGGGCTTGATGAGCACCACGCGACGTGCGCCCAACGCGCCGGCGAACCACGCCGCGATGCTGTCGCTCGTCACGTCCCACGAGTGCGGCAACGGATCGGCGTCCCGAAGCCAGCGATAGGGGGCGAGCACGGGCAGGCGACCGGCCTGCAGGGCCGCGGCGAGGCCGCCCGCTGCATCGACGAGGGCGGCATCGTCGATGCGCGCGGCGAGGGCGTGCGCGTATTGATCCATCCCCAGAACCGCCATCCAGTGCGCGGCATCTTCACCGATCTTCGCGCGCTTGAACATCTCGCGCACCGCGTCGGCGAACGGCCCGCCACCCGGGACGACGACCAGGCGGCGGCCCGGCCGGAAGGCGGTGACCGCCTCGAGCGTGAGCTCGAAGGCCCCCGCCTTGCCGAGCAGTCCCCCGCCGATCTTCAGGACGGTGTGCACCGCGGAAGACGTGCCCTTCACGAGGGAAACAGCAGCGCCACGGCGGCGGCGGGGGCGTGGCGGGCTGCGGGGCCCAGGCGGTCCGACAAATGAATCACCTCGAGCCCGGCACGGCGCGCGGCCTCCGCTGCGAGAAACGCGCCCAGCCCGGTGACGACTGCAGGAGCGAGCGCGGGGCAACGGGCGCGCACCCGCACCACGGCGTCGCGCATCCGCGCCGCCTGCGCGTCCCACAGGGCATCCGCGATCGCGTTGACGCTCTCGTCATCGAGCATTTCGCGGTCGGCGCACACCACGCGCGCCAGCCGCTCGCCGGCGAAGCCGCGTGTGGCGGGGCGACCATCGGGCGTGGGAACCGAGTAATCCTCCGGGGCCAGCTCGCCGCGCCACAGATGGACGTCGCCGGAGAGCGCGAAGCCTTCCGCCGAGACGCCGGTCGCCCGGCCCCGCACCGGCACCGTCGCCGCGATCGCCTCGGCCGGGGTGCGCAGCGCCCCCGTGTAGACCAGCTCACCCTCGCGCAGGCGTTCCGTGTCGTTCCTGCCCGCGGCTCGCGGCACGCCGCCCGCGATGGGAACGATGTCGGTCGTGGTGGAGCCCACGTCGATGAGCAGGCAATCGGGAACGAAACGCGCCACGCAGTGCGCGGTGGCGGCCCAGTTCGCCGCCGCGACCGCATGGGGCTCGCACCTTGCTTGCGCCGGTGTGAGCCAGCGCGCATCCACCGTCCACACGCGCACGCAGGCCTCCGGAAAGGCCGCCGTGACGGCGTCGAGCACGAACCCCACGCCCTCCCGTTTGGTGCGGAACAGCTGCGACAGCTCGGCCGTCATCGTGACGGCATGCGCGTCGCCCGGCGCGGCGCCGACGTCGCACGCCAGGCGGCGGAGCAGCGGCGCGAGGGCCGCGGGATCGCGTTGCAGCTCGTAGGGCGCCGCCCGCGCCGCGACTACGCGGGCCTGCGACACCCGCGCGCTCTTGGTGTTCACGCCGCCGATGTCCCAGCCGAGGACCGCGCTCATTGCGCGTGATCCCGGTGCTCGACCTGCGCGCCGGACGCGCCGTGCTGGCGCGGGGCGGGCGACGCGAGAACTACGCGCCCGCTCAATCAGTGCTCCTCGGCGCCGACCGAGCGGGTGATCCGGTCGCGCTGGCGCGGGCCTATCGCGATGCGCTGGGTTTGGAGGAGTGTTACGTCGCCGATCTCGACGCCATCGGGGGCGGTCCGGTGCAGAGCGCGCTGCTGCGCCGGCTCGCCGGGGTCGGCAGCGTGCTGCTCGTGGACGCCGGCGTAGCCGATCCCGTGCGGGCGCGGGACGTCCGCGCGGCCGGCGCCGCGCGGGTCGTCGTCGGCCTGGAAACGCTGCCGTCGTTCGGCGCCCTTGCCGCCGTGGGCCGCGTCGTCGGACCGGAGCAGGTCGTGTTCTCGCTCGACCTGCGGGACGGCGTGCCCATGGTGCGCACGGGGGCTCCACACCATGGCACCGCCGTCGACCTGGCGCTGGCGGCCGTGGACGCGGGCGCCACGAGCCTGCTCGTCCTCGACGTCGCGCGTGTGGGGAGCGGGCGCGGTGTGGACCCCTGGCTGGTGCAAACGCTGCGGCGCGCCCACCCGGGCGTTCACCTCCTTGCGGGGGGCGGGGTGGCGAGCGCGCGCGAGATCGAGCGGCTCGCCGACCTCGGGCTCGACGGCGTCTTGGTGGCGACGGCGCTCCACGACGGCCGCGTGGGACGGGCCGACATCGAGGCTGCCCGGCGTGGTCACCCGAGTGACTCCCGGTAGGTCGCCGCCTGCCCGATGGTCTCCTCCACCTCCACTTCCAACGCCGTGAGGTCTAGGTCGCCCGACCCGGCGAGCTCCTGACGCACCCGGCCCGCGAGGTATTGCGCCAGCATTTCCACGGTCGTGTTGGGCACGGGGAGGAGTGCGCAGTCGTCCCGCGGAAACACGTAGCGCGGTCGTCCCATGACGGCCACGCTCACGGTGTCGCCCTCCTCGCGGACCTCGATCTTCGGATTCTGGAGCGGGAGCAGCACCTTGTGATCGATCTCGTCGGTGAGCCGCTTCATGAGGTGTTTCAGCTCGGCGAAGTCGAGCACGTAATGCGCTTCGCGGTTGAGTCCGCCCTCGACCACGACGCGGGTACGGTAGTTGTGGCCGTGCAGCCGCTCGCAACGGTGCCCGGGGAAGGTGATGAAGTGGGCCGAGGCAAAGACGAGGTTGTCCTTCGTCACGGCGACCTTGAACTGTTTATGGGTGGACACGCCAGCCCCCCTCGAGCAGCACCGCATAGACGCCCGAGCCGGTCAGGTCCGCCGTGGCGCCGGGGTTCAACGTGTTGGCGTCATCCCGCAGCTCGCGGTCGAGCGCGGCGAGCGCTTCCCGCCCCACCGCCGTGCGCACGCCGCCGGCCTCGAGCACGCTGCGTCCCCGCTGCTGCACGGTGACCGCCGCCGGAAGACCGAGCTTGCGCGCGATGTGGGTGTCGGGCGCGGCGGCGAGGAGCGTCAAGTACGCCTCGACGACCGCGTCCCGCCAGGGCAGGCGATCGGCGAGCGCGGCCCGGAGGGCCGGGGCGCCCAGCTCGAACGTGGTCCGGAAGTCGCTCGCGTATTCGGCGGCGATCGCGTCGCGCTCGGCCGCCAGGGCCATCACGTCGCGCAGGGTAGCGGTGGGCGTGCCGCTCACGTCCTGGTCGGGCGCCCGGCCCAATCCCCCCGGAGCGGCCACGCGGATCGCCGCATAGGTGTCGCACGCGTCCGCCACCGTGGTCGCGGCGAGCGTGGCGGCCAGCCGGGCGCGCAGCGACGCGCCGCCCGGCGTGAGCGCCGCCCGGGCGAGCGGGGTGAGCAGCAGGACCAGGCCCAGATTCGTGTTGGACGGCGCCCACCGAGCCGTGGCTTCGACGGCGGCGCGGATGGTGGCGCCGAGGGGCCGCTCCCCGGCGGCGGCGAGGGCGGGCCCGATGGCCGCGGCGCTCGCGAGGAAGTCCTCGTAGGTCGCGTCGCGGAAGCTCGCAAACGGGGAGACGTTGCCGGGCTTGGGGGCGCTCACCTCGAGCAGGCAGGCGAGCTGGGCGGCGG